>ERZ1292629.230-Hain-H43-01um-R1-230-length-59284-cov-14_pt1 | contig 59284 bp, 62 predicted proteins | sample MGYA00564399_ERZ1292629 | MGnify/ENA primary metagenome ERZ1292629 (study PRJEB36523, sample SAMEA6512636) | groundwater metagenome | collected 2019-01-08 | study: AquaDiva: Metagenomics assemblies of 32 groundwater samples
AACGACCTTATCCTTAAAAGGGATCTGCTCTACCAACTGAGCTACGGGCGCATAATCTCATTCAAACATAAAATATATACGAAATAAGCCTAAAAATCAAGATAAAATACAACTAAAAAACTTTTAGTAAAAACTGTTCGAAAACCGCTTCCGCTTCAATTCCAACTTTGCGAGCTTCAGGCAAAAGGTAACTTAATTTGGAAATTAAATTTTTAAGTTCGGATGCGGAGAATTTGCGAAAATTTTTTTTTATTATCAGATCTTTTATTTTCCAAAAAAGAACGCCAATGAGCTCTTCCATTCCTACACCCTTATCCATCGCCTGCCGAAAATAAATCCACATATTTAACTTGTCTTTCTTTTCAAAAGCGTTCGCGATTAAAAAATTATCAAATTTCTCTCTTTTTTCTTTGGGTAATTCAAATATATTAAGCTGAAGTCTCTGGGGAGTAATTTTTTTAAAAACATCTAATATAGGTTTATTCAACTTGCCTTCTAGAAATATAAAAGAATTAACTGATTCGGCCATTAATTTTAACTTATCTAGAACAAAATCCCTTGTTTCCTCAAATTCCAAAATATTTTGAAAAACCACTCTGGATAACGGAGAAAAAAGACTGGCGCCGGAATAAAAGCTTTCAATCTGAATCAGATTAAAATCATTCCTATTTATAAAAAAAAATTCCGCGCCGGCTGGAGCAGACTTTATGAATTTCTCATAAGAGAGAAGTTTATTGTTAGCGTCATCGCCACTAAAAAGATATAACATAAATTTTTAAATCAAAGCTTGACTTGCTTTTTATATTCTAAATAAGGGGTGCCGTATTTCTCGGTCAGGATTCTTTCCTGCTCGTTTAAAAACACAAACTTAGCAATAATAAAAGCAACCAGAACAAACAAAATCACAAAAAGAGCATTGGCGATGATCCCAAATCCTAGCATTAAGAAAAAAAGACCCCAATGCGTCGGACTGCGAGTATAACAATATGGTCCTTGGCAGAAAGTTTCTTTGCTTATATTTTTTGTTTTTAAATCTCGCGAAGTCTTTTGCGCCCAAAGAATCAGAAAACTGGCAAGTACCAATAAAATAATACCTATTGGTGTCATAATGGAGTTTGAAAAAATTTTAAATTTAAAAATACTATCAAGATAGACACCGATTAAGAATAAAATAAAGCACAGAGTATACGAATGCGCTAAAATCTTATGCACTTTGCTTTTAGGGAGGTTTTCTTTATCTGAAACCTGTTTTATTTCATTATAAGTTTCCATCCTTCATATTATACTACAAAATACCCTATTTCACTTCTCCGAAATTGTCTCCGGAGCCGGAGTGAACTTCTAGAGGAATTTCGGTTTTGTGGTGTAAATATGACCTAGAAAGCACATTCTGCATAGCGTTTTTTATTATTTTATCAGCTTCCAATAGGATAGTTTCTTCCACTTCATATACCAGCTCATCGTGGATTTGTAGCACCAGATGAACCTTGTCTAAGAGGCCTGCTTTTTTTAAATCTTCTTCGGCATACCTAATGGCCAGCTTGATAATGTCCGCCGTGGCTGTGCCTTGAATCGGCGCATTCGTCGCAGTCCGTTGCGCCATATTTCTTAAAAAAGGAATTTTAGAATCAATGTTTGGAAAATACCGGCGGCGACCAAATAAAGTCTCGGTAAAATAATTTTTTAAGGCAAACTTTTTTACTTCTTCTAAATAATCCCGCACCCCGGAAAATTGATTAAAATAATTATCATAAAATTTTTGCGCTTCTTCTCGCGTACCTCCTAGATTTTTACGTAAAGCGGAGACTCCCATCCCGTAAAGAATGCCAAAGTTTATCACTTTGGCTTGTCGACGCATCTCGCTATTCACTTCTAGAATAGGCACGCTAAAAATAAAAGACGCCACTCCAGAGTGAATATCTTTTTTCTCGCGAAAAATTTGGGTCATTTTTTTATCCCCGGAGAGTATGGCCGCCACTCGCAATTCAATCTGGCTGTAATCAAAAGCGCAAAGTTTAGAACCCTCTAGCGCGATAAACCCACCTCGAATTCTTTTTCCAAGTTCTGTTTTTATCGGCAGATTTTGCAAATTGGGATCTTGAGAAGAAAATCTCCCGGTGGTCGTGCCATTTTGCAAAAACTTCGCATGCAACCTTCCGTCGTCTCCAACCATTTTCGGAATTACATCAATATAAGTAGAAAGCAATTTCTGCAACTCTCGATAAGCTAATATTTCTTTGATTATCGGATGGGCTTCTTCAAGCTCCTCCAGGATTGAGACCTTGGTGGAAAAAGAACCGCTCATATTTTTCTTTTTGCCAGATTTTAGACCGAGCTTTCCAAAAAGCACTTCCCCCATTTGCTTGGGCGAGTTTATATTGAATTCTGCGCCAGCCATTTTATATACTTTTTTCGTAAGTTTGTCTAATTCTTTATGATATTCGACCGATAAATCTTCAAAATACTTTTTATCTATCAAAATTCCATAATCCTCCATTTTTTTCACTATCGGCATTATTGGACGCTCTATTTCTTCATACACCCCAACCTGATTTTTTTCTTTCAATTGTTCAAAAATATATTCATAGGCAGTTTGAAAAGAATTAGTGTTGGCGAATAGTAAAATATCATCTAACTGCGGATTGGAGATATTAGAATTTATAAGCCAAAGAGCGACACTTGCTTCTTGAAGCTTTAGGGAGTCTATGGTTGACAAAGAATCCCCCTGCAAAGAATTTTCAGAAACGTGGGTCCCCTGTCCTATGTCTCCGAGGGCGAAGTTTCTAAAATTCTTTGCGGGGGAGTTCTTCATATTAAAAAAGCCTTGCAAGCGCCCAAACAAGCTCCGAAATTCAAACAAGACAAAAACTTTTTCTATCTTTTTTAAATCCGCATTTTTCCAAAAGGTTTTTTCGGGCAAAATAAATTCAATCGGCGCATCCGTTCTAATCTTGGCTAAAGTTTTCGAGAATAAAGCTTCTTCCTCATTGTCTTTAATTAATTTTATCATTCTCTCGCTTAGACCCGCTTTCAAAAAAATTTCTTCACTTTTTTTTATTTTTTCGTAAATTTCTTCCAGAGAGCCAAAGGTGGTGATTAAAATAGTTGCAGTTTTCTCTCCAATACCTTTAATGCCGATAATATTATCCGACGGATCGCCACGTAATCCCTTATAGTCTGGCAAAAGTTCCGGTTTAAATCCAAAACGATTTAGAACCGCGTCTTCATCATACAAAATAGTTTCATTAATTCCTTTCTTGAGGGTATAAACTTGCACTTTTTTATCATCCACTAATTGCATCGTGTCCATATCGCCGGATGCAATAATTATATTTATTCCACCCGCGGGCGGATTTTTCTTCATTTGTTTGACGATCGTTCCCAACACATCATCCGCCTCAAAACCCGGGCTATCGTACATCGAAATGCCAAAAGCTTCAAATATAGAACGTGAGTTTTTTAGCTGGGTTATAAGCGCATCGTCAGCTTTTGTTCTACCCGCTTTATATGCGTCATAGGCAATATGCCGGAATGTTTTTCCCGGTAAATCATAACAGGCCGCAATATAATCCGGCTTTAGATCAGCAACTATTTTCATCAACATGGAGGAGAGTCCATATAACGCTCCAGTCGGCTCGCCCTTGGACGATAAAAACTCTGGCAACGCATGATAAGCGCGATGGATTATGGCGTGAGCATCTAACAATACCAAGGTCTTAGTGTTTGGGGACATTATGAAAATTATACCATTTAATATATACTTTATACATAATATCGTAATATATAAATGGCGACTTTTGACGAAGAAAAACAAAATAAACAACTGGATGACTTGCATAAACAGGAAGAAGAACAACTGGTGGCAAGTTTGGCGGAATCAAAGTATGGTCTTCCTTATATTAACCTGTATCGTCTAGACATAGACAACGAAGCGCTCAGGGCGATATCGCATAAAGAGGCGATGGAAATGAAAGTCGCGCCTTTTAAACTTTTTGGGAAAAATATTTTCATCGCGGTGCGTTTGCCAACGGACGATCTTTTTAAAACGCTAAAAGACGCAATGGGAAGAAAAAACTTAATTCCGGTCTTTTATATGGCTTCGATCGCAAGCCTAAATAAAGTCTGGGACAGATACAAGGAAATTTCAATGGCGGAAAGCTCAAAAATCGGGGGATTGGATATTTCTCCTGAGGTTTTGAGAGAAACGGCAAAAAATATTGAGCATATGCAAGATATTGAGGGACTGGTGATAGAAGCGCTAGAAGGAAACAAAATTCATAAAATTTCTCGTCTGCTTGAAATAATACTGGCTGGAGCAATTGCGATCAAGGCTTCGGATATACACATTGAACCAGAAAAGGACCGAGGACGATTGCGACTGCGTCTCGATGGAGTGCTCCAAGATATAAATTTTTTTGGACTGGATGTGTATCGGCTGCTTAATCCACGCATTAAACTCCTCTCTGGTATGAAGTTAAATTCAAAAATCGCGCAAGACGGACGTTTTAGCATTATGGAAGAGAAAGAAGAAATAAACATTCGCACCTCGCTGATCCCGGGCGCCTATGGTGAATCAATAGTCATGCGTATTTTGGACCCAAAATCAATCCAAGTAAAACTGGAAGAGTTGGGAATAGAACCTTATCTCTTTTCTATAATCGAAAAAGAAATCGCAAAACCAAACGGACTTATTTTAGTCACCGGTCCGACTGGTTCCGGAAAAACAACCACTCTTTACGCATTTTTACAAAAAATTTATTCTCCAGAAATAAAAATAATAACTATTGAGGACCCGATAGAATATCATTTGACGGGCGTAACTCAAACCCAAACAAATGATGAAAAAGGTTACACCTTTGCGGAAGGATTGCGTTCAGCCTTGCGCCAAGACCCAGATGTGATAATGGTTGGTGAAATACGAGATAAAGAAACAGCGGAAATTGCCGTGCAATCAGCTCTTACTGGGCATATAGTCTTCTCCACCCTTCATACCAACAATGCCGCCGGAGTTATCCCCCGCCTAATTGATCTTGAGGTAAATCCAAAGATTTTGGTTTCGGCCTTGTCTCTTTCTATTGCTCAACGTTTAGTTCGCAAACTCTGCAAGTCTTGCAAGAAAGAAAATGATCCAACTGAAAAAGAATCTCAAACTATAAAATTAGTCTTGGACAGCCTAAAGGAAGAAGGCAAAGATTTTTCAAGATATAATTTAAAAGCTGATCAATCTTTTAAAATTTTCTCTCCGGTCGGCTGCGAAAAATGCAATAAAATTGGCTATACTGGACGAATAGGCATTTTTGAAGCAATTAAAACCGATGAAGCCATAGAGAAAATAATGCCAGAAAATCCAAGCGAACATGAAATCAAAAAAGTGGCGCACAGTCAGGGAATACTTTCTATGCGCCAAGACGGTATTGTAAAAATTTTAAACGGCATTACCTCACTCGCCGAAGTGCAAAACGTGGTGGACTTAAGTGAGGAATAGAAGAAGTAAGTTTAAATGAAATTGCCCAATTTAATTAATTTAGTATTAGTGTACGACCGTTTCTTATTGCTAAAAACAAAATTTCGCAATTTTTGTTTTATTTCATCTCTCCACTGAACATACAGACCGCCCCTCCACGCAGAATAATTTGTCCTTCGCGATTTTCGGAAAGATAAAGATTTCCACCCGGAAATTCTAATGTTATTTCATCTGGCGTTAGGCAAGGCCTAACGCCATCTTTTATAACTATTGCATACACTGCGCAAGCGCCAGTACCACAAGCGAGAGTGGCCCCGCAACCACGTTCCCAAACTTTCACCTTGAAACGATTATCGGCGACTTTTTCCACCAACTCCATATTTATTTTATTTGGGAAATGAGAATCATTTTCAATTTTTGAGCCAATTGGGGAGATGTCAATTGTAGATATATTTTTTACAAATCCGACAGCGTGCGGATTTCCCATTGAGACAAATTTAAATGTGATATCTTCAAAGACAAGAGATTTTCCGGGAAAATCAACATGAGAAAACACCGGGATTCCCATATTCACAGAAAGACTTCCATCTTTATTTATTATTACCTTCTTTATTCCGGCTCTCGTGTCAATCGATAATTCTTTTAAGTTGGATTTTGTATGTTCTATAAAAAATAGAGCCACGCATCTAATTCCATTTCCACACATTTCCGCCAAAGTCCCATCAGCATTGTAATAATTCATAAAACAATCTGCCTTATTGGAAGATTCAACCAGGATGAGACCATCTGCGCCAATGCCAAAATGGCGATCGCATAAAAGTCTAATGTTTTCTGCATCTTTTATATCAAAATTCTTATCACGATTATCGATCATAATAAAATCATTTCCCGTACCGTGATATTTGTAAAATTTAAGCATATCTGCTATTTTTCTTTATTAATGAAAGAAATTTCATTGTATCAATATTTTTACCTAAAGATTTGCGAGGAATCACGATATCCGCATATTTGGCATATAAGCGACTGCGTTTAGTAAGCAACTTTTGATAACATCTTCGCAAGCTTTGTTTATGAGTCTCTCCATTTTTAGGTCTAAAAATATTTCCAAACACCACAGGTTTTGGATCTTTAATGTAACTTCTAAACATATCTTCCCTCAGATAATCAGTGGCTTCAAGATAAATCACTAAAGTATGTTTCTTCAACAAAGAACAAATACTACTACCTAAATGCACCACACTGCCGGTGGTGTCAATAACAATATTGTTTTTTCTAATATTTTTTAGCTTGGCAAGAATATTTTTTATTATCTCCGCTTCAAGCTCTAAAAATTTTTGTTGATTTTCAGAAAATCTTTTATTATAAGGTTGACCCATCCAACGTGAGACATCTTTGATGCCAGAATATCCGCGCGCCCGAAGAAGAGGCGCAAGTTTAGTTTCAATCAAATCATCACAATTAAAATGCTGAAAATTTAATTCAGCCAGTTTTTTTGACCAATAGGTTTTCCCAATATTAGACATGCCAATCAAACTTAAAACTAATTTATTTTGTTGCAACAGATGTTTAAACTGTTTTTGGGATATTTTCATAATTTTAAATTCTTTTCAATGCTTTCCAGCGCTTTAATTGTTTCTTGTTTATCTCCAAAGGCGCTTAAGCGAACATAGCCTTCTCCTTCCGACCCAAACCCAGAACCCGGAATTACGACAACCTGTGTTTCTTCCAAGAGTTTATCGAAAAATTCCCAAGAACTTAAATTAGCGGGATTTTTTAACCAAATATATGGAGCCTGTTCTCCGCCAAAAACTTTAAAACCGAATTTAGAAAGACTTTTTTTTATTATGATCGCATTGTTCATATAGTAAGCGATTAATTTCTGGCTTTCTTTTTGGCCAGCGGTCGAGAGAGCCGCTAAAGCGCCTTCTTCAGAGATATTAGATGCTCCATTAAACATCGTGCTCTGGCGTCTATTCCAAAGACTGTTAACCTTACCCCTTTTTGTTTCTTCAACAATTAAATCCATCGGCACGACAGTCCAACCAAGACGGACGCCGGTAAACCCCGCCCATTTCGAAAAACTATTAATTTCGATAGCGCATTTTTTAGCCCCCTCTATCTCATAAATGCTCTTGGGCAAAGATTCATCAGAGATATACTCAGCATAGGCAGCATCAAAGATAATAACCGCTTTGTTTTTTAAGGCATAATCAATAAAAAGTTTCAGCTGTTTTTTTGTGGCGACAGACCCCGTGGGATTATTTGGATTGCAAAGATAAATTATATCCACTTTTTGTTTGGGCGGAGTTGGCACAAAACCGTTTTTCTCATTGCCCTCCAGATAGACCAAACCTCCATATTTTCCATTCTTATATTCCCCCGTTCTTCCAGCCAGGACATTGCTGTCCAAATATACTGTATAAACAGGATCCGAAATTGCCACAATATTATTTAATCCAAAAATTGATTGGATATTTGCCAAATCTGATTTCGCTCCATCGTTGATAAAAATTTCTGGCAGTTCTAAATCAATATTTCTTTTTTTGTAAAAATCAATCAAAGCAGACCGAAGTCTCTGGTCGCCCTGCGCGTCTTCATAACCTTTGTATGTTTCAACCTTGGCAAGTTTTTTCACTCCCTCTTTTAATCCTTTGATAACAGTCGGGGTTAAGGGTCTGGTCGTATCCCCGATGCCGAGTCGCATAATTTCCACATCTGGATTCTTTTCTCTAAAATTATTCACGCGTTTGGCAATCTCTTTAAACAAATACTCCCCCGACAGTTTATCGTAATTTTTATTAATGGTAGCCATTTCTGATTATATTTAATTCAAATCAACTTTAATTCTTGCAAGGTCTTTTCCACCAGAGCTCTATTTTTTTCTTCAATAAAAGTGAGTGGAAGTCTGAGACTCTCTTCAATAAATCCCATCATCGACATAGCTGTTTTGACGGGAATCGGGTTAGATTCAATAAAATTAACATTCATCAGTTTGAGCATCAGATAGTGCAATCTTCGGGCTTCCTTTAAATTGTCTTCGAGCGCAAAATGAATCATATCAGAAAATAATTTCGGGACTTCATTGCAAACAACAGAAATACAGCCCTTCCCGCCAAGGGCGATAAGGGGCAAAGCCAGGGCATCATCACCAGCTAACACGCTAAAATCTTTTGGACCGTTTCTGGCCACTTCATCTATAATTTCCATCATTTGATTCAAAGAACCGGAAGCTTCTTTGACAGCCACGACGGCCGGCACTTCTCTCCCAATTCGCGCAATAACTTGGGGTAAAACATTAGATCCAGTTCGGCCTGGAACATTGTAAATGATGATGGGCATATTTACCGCTTTGGCAATTTCTTTAAAATGCAGAACCAAACCATTTGGAGTCGGTTTATTATAATAAGGAGTCACCTGAAGCAAGGCATCAGCTCCAGCCGATTTAGCCAGACGTGAAAAATGAATCGCTTTTTTAGTATCATTTGAACCTGCTCCGGCGATTACTGGAATTTTACCGGAAACTTTTTTTACCACTGTTTTTATGATAGTAACGTATTCCTCATCGTTTAAGGTGGCCGCTTCCCCCGTCGAACCAGCCACAACGATCGCATCCACTCCCCCTTCCAGCTGATACAAGACTAGTTTCTCCAGCGCTGGTAAATCTAAATCTCCATTTTTTTTAAAGGGTGTGATAATGGCTGGGATAGAACCGAAAAATTTTATGTTTTTCATTTTGTTTGATCTGGTAAAATCAACTTGTTATCTTAATTAAAGATATCTTCAAAAGAATAAAACCCTTTTTTATTTTTAATAAAATTGGCCGCTAGAAGAGCCCCTTTAGCAAACCCGACCCTATTATACGCTTGATGAGACAAAGTTATACCATCGGCATTGCTGTCAAACACAACTTCGTGCAAACCGGGGTTTCTCCCGGCTCGAAGCGAAGCAAAATGCAGTTCGCTAGGTTTAATTTGACCATCTGATTTTTCAGTTAAAATTGATTTTTTGGAAGGAAAATTTTTAATAATTTCACTCGCAATTTTCAAAGCGGTGCCGGAAGGACTGTCTAATTTTCTCTTATGATGGACTTCCAATCCATATACGTCGTAATCAGAAAATTTGGAAAAAAGCTTAGAAGAAAAAGCTGTTATTTTAAAAAATATGTTCGCTCCAATTGAAAAATTGGGACTATAGATTAGACCGATTTTATATTTAGCAACTAACGCTTTCACTTTATCGAATTCATCATACCATCCAGTCGTGCCAATAATTAAATTTTTACGAAGTTTCGCAACCTCTTTTATATTTTCTAACACAGCGTCTTTGGACGTAAAATCTATCGCCACATCCGCTTTTCTAATACCTTTTAAATCCAGTTTATCATCTTTATTTTTAAAACTGATTGAAACCACTTCAAAAACTTCCGACCCGCGACAGAGCGCGTTAATTTCTTGACCCATCTTGCCAAAACCAAGCAAGGCGATTTTTATTTTATTTTTCATATGATTTTCAAAATCACGCTAGGCGCAATAATTTTATTATATATTTAGAGAATAGCAAAAATAAATAAAAAAAGCACTAATCTCTAAACAATCCTTTTGAAGCTGGGCTCCAAGAGTAACAAATTATTAGAGGATAGACCCAGCAAAAATAAATCTTTGCCAGAACGTCCTATACAAATTCGTATAACCGATGGCTGATTGCTTAGAGATTAATGCCTTCTTCGTCCGCCAAAGCCTTGGCGAAAGCAAACTTGTTAAAAACCTCTGAAACTATTTTACTATAAAGAAAACCAATCAAATGCTATAATGTGTATAGCTATGTTGATACTGTGTTAATAAACTCGCTACCTGAGCAGTATAGCATATTGTTAAACCAATGTCAATCACTAAAACGAAAAACTCTCGCCTCGGCGGAGCCGGCAAAACTGAAGATGTTGTTTTAGACCAGACTCTGCGCCCTACTCGCTGGGATGAATATATTGGCCAAAAACACATAAAAGACAACGTTAAAATCTTGCTTCGAGCCGCCGAAGAACGCGGACATATTCCCGAACATATTCTCTTTTATGGACCTCCGGGGTTAGGTAAAACCACCCTCGCGCACCTTATCGCCAAGGAAACTGGCAGACAAATGAAAATAACTTCTGGACCAGCCATTGAAAAAGTGGGCGACTTGGCCTCAATTCTCACCAATCTGGCGCCTGGCGACATTCTTTTTATAGATGAAATCCACAGATTGAACAAGATGGTGGAAGAAATACTCTATCCGGCTATGGAGTCTGGCGTTTTGGACATCATAATCGGCAAAGGTCCATCGGCGCGCACTATTCAGCTCGACCTTCCGCCTTTCACACTCATCGCGGCCACCACTCGGGTCGCCTTAATTTCTTCGCCCCTCCGCTCGCGATTTTCAGGCGGAGTCTTTAGATTGGAATTTTATTCAAATGAAGAAATTGAAAAAATAATCGAAAGATCAAGCAAGCTTCTTGATATTACGCTTGAAGAAAGCGCTTTAAGAGAAATTGCAAAAAGAAGTCGATTCACCCCTCGCACCGCAAATTATTTTTTAAAACGCTGTCGGGATTTTGCCCAAGTCAATAAAAAAAGTGAGCAAAAAAACAAAGAAGCCGACCAGCAAAAAAACTTAGATCAAAAAATAGTCAAAGAGGCGCTGAATATGCTCGCCGTTGATGATATCGGACTTAATCCTTCCGATCGAAAATTTTTAGAAATATTAATTGAAAAATTTAATGGCCGGCCGGTGGGACTAAAAACCATCGGAGCGGCGATGTCGGAAGAGGAAGCAACAATAGAGGAAGTAATAGAGCCCTACTTGATTCAGCTCGGCTTGCTTGAACGGACCGCCCGCGGGCGAGTCGCCACTCGGAAAGCGTACGAACATTTGGGGTTTGATTTTAAAGAAAAGCAAGACAAGCTTTTATAATAAATTTCATAAGATTTCCGCATATGCGGAAATCTTAGGTAGATTTTTAATTTTTAGGTAAAAAGGAAATGAAAAAGCCGTTGGTGCTCTTTCTTTTGGAAAGTCCTAACGGGCTTTAGATTATTAGCCGGGGCGGTTTCTGTGACCGCCCCGACGTTCTTTACTGTTTGGGACTGTCCTGACGTTGGCCGTTGGCGAATCAATGGTTGGAGTTGTTTATGGTATTCATAGGCGGAAAACACAGCTCTCTGCATCTAGATTCAACACAGGTTGATATCACGTCAAAGAGCTATACTACTTTCAATAATAATGATATATGTATATATGTATATATGTCAATTCTGCCTGTGGATAACCAAAATCATTTTAAAAATGATAAAATCATCTATTATGAGAATTTTAGGAATTGACCCTGGATTTGAAAGATTGGGCATTGCTGTATTAGAAAAAGCGGACAAGACCATTTTCGTTTCCTCCTTCGCTCAAGGCTCCGGCGCGCCAAAGAAAGAACAGGTGATTTTTTCTGAATGTTTCAAGACTTCGGCCAAGTTGGAATTTTCGGAACGGTTGAATTTAATCGGTCGAGAGGTGAGAAAAATAATAAAAGAATACAAACCGGAAGTCTTGGCGATTGAAACTTTGTTTTTAAATACCAACCAGAAAACGGTAATGCGCGTCGCGGAAGCGCGGGGAGTGGTAACTTATGAAGCATCCCTGGCCGGACTTCGGATCTTTGAAGCTTCGCCACCCCAAATAAAAATAGCCACGACTGGCGATGGCCGAGCGAATAAAACACAAATGATGAAAATGGTTAAAATACTGGTCAAAATGGACAAAACTAAAACGTCCGATGATGAGATGGACGCTATTGCGATAGCTTTAACCGCTTTCGCGCATTTGAAATTATCCTAAGTGAGTAAGTTATCCACATATTCTATTGCCAAGCTTTTTAGATTTTGGTACAAAGTAGGAAATCCAGCTAAAGACTAGTCCGCCCAGAGCGGAAAATAAAAATTATCAATTAATTACTAAAAAATATGAGTCACGACGAAGATGAAGAAACAGAAAGCGGTTTTAAAGTGGGCGTTGATAATGATGAACTGGAAGAACCGTTAGATGCGCCGGAAGAAATTTCTGATTTTGGATTAGATGAAGAAGATCCGGATAAAGACAGATAAAAAACGCTCCCTGGGGGCGTTTTTTATCTGTCTAAAATTTTTACAAATCTTTTTTTGCCTATTTTAAATTTTTGTCCAATCTCTGGTATAAAATTTACATCCACTATTTTTTCATTAGTATCTAGGTTCGTAATTGCTACTCCGTTAACTAGTCTTCGAAAATCTCCCTTAGAAAAAACTATTTTCCCTTGCACTAACAAATCCATTAAGGTTTCTTTTTCTCGACTCAATTTTAATTCTATCATTTTTTCTGGAATTTCTTTCTTTTGAAACGTATTAGAAAAATTTTCCTCAGCTTCCCGAGCTTTCTTTTCTCCATGATAAAAAGAAACTATTTCTTTGGCTAATCTTTTTTTAAAGATCATTGGATTCTGTCCTGACTGTACTTTATTTTTCATCTCTTCTATTTCACTCATAGGTACGCGCGTCACAAGTTCAAAGTAATCAAAAATTACATCATCGATTATAGACATTATTTGTCCGTACATTTCATTTGATTTACCTGAAATAGGTATAAAGTTTTTTAAACTTTTTCCCATTGGTCGTCCATCAGAACCAACCAAGAGCTTTAGAACAACCGCGCATTGAGGTATAAGGTCGAAAGAAGACATTAAACGTCGTCCAGCCAGAAGGTTAAATGTTTGGTCAGTTCCTCCAAGTTCAACATCACAATCAAGCGCGACAGAATCATATCCTTGCATAAGAGGATATAAAAATTCATCTAGGCCAATAGGTTTGCCAGATTTGTAACGAAACATAAAAGTTTCACGATCAAGCATTTGAGAAACCGTAAATTTTTTAGTTAAATTTATAATATCATTAAAATTTAGACCTTTTAACCACTCTGAATTATGTCTTATTTCGGTTTGGCTTTTTATGACAGTTTTAAAAAATTGATCTTTATATGTTTTTTCCATTTTTTTTACATTTTTAAGATTTATTTCCCGGCGCATATCAATTTTATCTGAATGATCACCTACTAAAGTGGTAAAATCGCCTATTATAAGCGTAACTTTATGCCCAAGTTCTTGAAAATCACGAAGCTTTCTATGAATTACTGAATGCCCAAGATGCAAAAATGATCCGGTTACATCAGTCCCAAGTTTAAAATGTAATTGCTTGCCACTTAAAAGTTTCTTTTTAAATTCTTCCCTGGTAAAAATTTCATGAACCCCACGGTTAAGTAATTCATCTATTTTATTTTCATCTGTTATCACTTTCATTATTCGGATAATAACATACTTTTTGATATAATTCTATTGATGAAAAAATTGATCAAGAACCGGAGACTTTGGAAAAATATAATACTACTTACGGCTGGTGTCTTTATCTTAATGACTGGAATAATCATTATTTGGCTCTCTTCTATTAAAATTCCCGATTTTCGTTCTTTTGACGATAGAAAAATTAAAAATTCCACTAAAATATATGATCGGACCGGAAAAATCCTGCTTTATGATATACACCAAGACATAAAAAGGACAGACATACCGGGAGAGGCGATGGGGGTAAATATCAAAAACGCCACCGTCGCTATTGAAGATGCCGAATTTTATAATCACGGTGGAATAAAAATCAGTTCTATCGTTCGCGCTATATTATCGAATATCTTTGGCGCCGGTCGCACTCAAGGAGGTTCAACCATCACTCAACAATTGGTAAAAAACACTCTTCTAACTTCGAAAAAATCTTATACCCGAAAAATAAAAGAGTGGGTCTTGGCGATTAAAATAGACAACTCTGTCCCGAAAGATAAAATTCTGGAATATTACTTAAATGAAGCCCCTTATGGCGGAAATATGTACGGAATAGAACAGGCAAGCAAGACTTATTTTGACAAGAATGTGGCGGATTTGACGTTGGCCGAAGCCGCGTATTTAGCGTCGATTCCACAATCCCCCACGACCCTCTCGCCTTATGGAAAAAACAAAGATAAATTAAACGCTAGAAAAAATTTAGTGCTTTCGAGAATGCTGGAGCTCCATTTTATAAAAAAAGAAGAATATGATAAAGCAAAAAAAGAAGTGGTAACTTTTGTTCCACAAGTAACAACTGGAATAAAAGCGCCTCATTTTGTTTTTTTTATTAAAGATTATCTGGAGCAAAAATACGGCAACGAAAGGATAGAAAAAGGCGGACTCAAAGTTACCACGACGCTTGATTATGATTTGCAATCAAAAGGAGAACAAATAGTGAAAGAGGGTTCTTTGCAAAACGAAAAAAATTGGAATGGGAAAAATGCCAGTCTGGTGGCAATCGATCCAAAAACTGGACAAATTTTAACAATGATCGGTTCCCGAGATTATTTTGATAAAGAAATAGATGGAAATTTTAATGTGACAACCGCTTCCAGACAACCCGGTTCATCCTTTAAGCCGTTTATTTACGCCACCGCCTTCAATAAGGGCTTTACCCCAGATACAATCCTCTTTGACCTGCCGACGGAATTCCAAACAACCTGTGATGCTTATGGCAAGGCGTTGCCAAAACATAATCAAAAAGACTGTTATATGCCAAACAATTATGATGAAAAATATCGCGGGCCGATGATGTTGCGAGACGCCCTGGCGCAATCAATCAACATTCCAGCGGTAAAACTTTTTTATTTAGCCGGACTGCCTGATTCATTAAAAACAGCGCAAGATATGGGTATAAGCACTCTAGGCGAGAGCGGTTTATATGGACTGACGCTTGTAATCGGAGGCGGAGAAGTGTCTTTACTTGATCTAACCTCGGCTTATGGAGTTTTTGCAAATGATGGTTTAAGAAACCCATATACTGGAATTTTAAAAGTTGAAGACGGAAGTGGAAAAATTTTAGAAGAATTTAATCCAAAGACGGAAGAAGTTTTACCTAAAAACACTGCGTTGACAATAACGGATATTTTATCTGATGAAAAAGCTCGCGAGCCGACCTTTGGAATAAATTCGGTTCTTTATATTCCTGGCAAAGAGGTAGCGGTAAAAACTGGAACAACAAATAATAATAAAGACGCTTGGACTATTGGCTACACCCCGTCTATGGTGATAGGTGTTTGGGCCGGCAATAATGATAATGTTCCGATGAAAAAGGGCGGCGCGGCTGTCGCCGGACCCATCTGGAATAAATTTATAAATGAAGTGTTAAAAACCTTGCCGAATGAAAAATTTGAAAAACCAAATTTAGATATTGATCCTAAAATGGTAAAACCGGCGCTCCGTGGAATTTGGCAAGGAAACGAAAACTTTTTCATAGACAGAATTTCTCAAAAACTAGCGGGTCCAAATACTCCTAAAGAAACTACGCAAGAGAAAGTGATAACAAATGTGCACTCGATTCTTTATTGGGTGAATAAAAATAATATAACCGGAGTGCCGCCAACAGACCCGTCTAGCGATTCGCAATTTAACCATTGGGAAATACCCGTCCAAAATTGGTGGACGCAAAATAGGGAAAGATATAGAATAACAACTGAGAATGACAAACCCAATATGATAGACGATGCGCACACCGACGCGTCAAAACCAATCGTTTCAATCATTGAACCAAACATAAATACAACATATTCGCCCAATCAAAAAATAAATTTGAGAATTTCAAGTTCCGGCCCGTATCCTCTTCTTAAAATTGAGATCTTTATAAATGACACATATTTGGGAACCTCTCAAGCCCCTTTTATTTTTTCTTTCACTCCTTCTGAATTAAAAAACTTGCAAACAGATAACGAACTAAAGATAATCTCTTATGACAGCATATATGATAATAACGAAACAACTTTAATGTTTAAAGTGGAGCAGTAGTAATTATCTCACCTATTCATCGGCATAATGAGATAAATAAATGACGAATCAGAAACTGGAGATATGACTAACGGGCTCGATGCCCCGGAAAATCTGATGGACATACTATCGGTGGTGATTGACTGGAAACAATCTAAAAAATATTTATAATTAAAACCAAGCTCAATATTTTCTCCTGTTAGAGCCGCATCCAAATATGTTTTATTTTCTCCAATATCATTATTAGCAGATGATAGTTCAAAAATTTTTTCGGGTGGAGTAATTTTTAAATTGACTTGGTTAAATTTATCAGAAAAGATATTAGAAATTTTAAGCGCATTTAGTAAATCTTGCTTGAGCACTACAGCATTAGTCTCCGAGGTTTTGGGAATAATCTGACGATAATCGGGGAAAACTCCATCAATTACCCGGGAAGTCAGATAAACATTATTGGATGAAAAAGAAATTTGGTTTTTATTAAAACATACTTTTAAGATGGACGAAGACTCCCCAAAAACTTTCAGTATTTCTGAGATATTTTTAAAGGGGATAAGGATCCTGAGAGTTTCAGGAAGTCCTTTTATTTTAATTTTTTTCTCCGCTAACCTAAAGGAATCAGTAGAAACAAATACTAAATTGTCTTCGTGGGCATACATAAAAACACTTGAAATTTCGGGCTTTATATTAGATGGAGAGGAGCTGTAATAAACCGATTTTATGCCATCTATTAATTTTTTTGATTCTATTTCAAAATTCATTCCAGAAACTATCGGAATTGTCGGAAAATCATCATATGGCTGACCTTTTAATTTTATCTTGCTTTTTTTTGTTTGGATAATTAGATTACCATCAGCGCTTTCAAGATAAACATTTTCATTTTGAAAAACATTAGAAAAAACACCATTTAACACACTTCCAGAAATAGCCAGGATTCCTTCTTTTTCTATTTTGGCGGGAATTTCAACTTCAATCCCAAGACTTAAATTTGTAGATCGAAGTTTTAAAGACTTACCAGAAGCAACTAAAAGAATTGAACTTAAAACAGGCAGGGTTAAATTCTTACCTGTAATTCTTTCAACTTGGAAAATTTTGTTTTTTATCTCTTCAATTTTGCATTCTAATTTCATATATGTTTATATCTCTTATATATAATCTATTATTATTATTATACAGGTGGATAAGTGGATAAGTGGATTTAATTATTATAACATATGTTTATTTTTAATGATTTTAATTTAATTAAATGGTAATAAAACATTACTTATCCACTTTGTTTAATTTTTTAATATTTTTTATCCACAATTTTTTTTAACTTATTAGTAGTCATTTGAACATAATTCTTATCTGTTCTAGTTCTTGGGATAATTGTGGGTCATTTTTCAGGTCTGCTTTGATTTTTAAACATGAATGAATAACGGTGGTATGATCCTTCCCGCCAAGTTTTTGTCCAATTAAAGGATAGGACACATTAAAATCTTCTCGTAGCAGATACATCACTATTTGTCTTGCCTTCACTATTTCTTTTTTTCTAGTTTTCTCGTAAATCGAAGACTCGGCCAGCTGATAATGTTCACTTACCACCTTTACAACATCTTTTATAGCGATACTTTTCTTTGGTTTCAGGTTATTCTTTAATAAATTTTTAACTTCAAAAAGCGTTAAAGGTCTATTTTTTAAACGGTATTGACAAACTATAATATTTAAACTTCCTTCCAGTTCTCGGATATTGCCATCTACCAATCCGGCAATATATTCCAATAAATTTTCTTCTAAATCAACATTAAGCTCTTGTAATTTCACTTTCAAAATCGCCAGACGAGATTCATACTCTGGTTCAGATATATCTACTATCATACCAGCGGCAAAACGAGATTTTAAACGGTCGGCTAGTTCTGGGATATAGTTGGGATGTTTATCAGAAGAAAAGATAATCTGTTTATTGTTTTCATGAAAAGTGTTAAAAGTATGGAAAAGTTCTTCTTGAATTTTTTCCATTTTGCCAATGAATTGAATATCATCAATGATTAAAAGATCATATTTTCGATATTTTTCTTTAAAAGAATTTGCTTTATTATTTTGCATTGAATTGACAAAATCATTGGCAAATTTTTCCAAAGTCATATAATGCACCTTTTTATTTGGATATTTCTCTTTGATGGAATTTCCCACTGCTTGAATCAGATGGGTTTTGCCGAGTCCCGTTCCCCCATAAATAAAAAAAGGGTTATATTTAGTGCCCGGACTGTCTATGATTGCTTGAGAAGCGGCATAGGCGAGTTCATTAAAAGATCCCACAATAAAGGAGTTAAAATGATAACGTGGGTTTAAGTTATCTTCGGGATTTATATAAAGATCTTTTAGAGGAAGTTCCTTATTTACATAGGTTTCGTTTTTTACTATCTCTTCCTTGTTATTTTCTATTTTAACAATAGTATATTCTACTGCGCGCATATTTTCATAGGCATCGGCTATAGTTTTGGTGATCAGTTTATGATATTTATTTATAAGCCAATCACGAACAAATTCATTTGGCACACCGATATAAATAATACCCGTGTCTTCTTTAATGATCGATGTATTTTTAAACCAAGTGCTGAAATTTGCCTTAGATATACCCGTCTCGATTTCAACCAAACAATTTTTCCAAAGTTGCTTTGTATTCATTGGTTTTATACTATACTATTTACAGAGTGTTTGGTACTTGCTAAAAGTTATTAAACTTGTTGATAAGCTGTTGATAATGTTATATACTCCATATTATGTCATTTACATATAAACCTAAAAAAAGGAAAAGAGCTAGAAGTCATGGGTTTTTAGTCCGATCTAGAACTAAAACTGGCCAAAGGGTACTCTTGCGAAGACGCCAAAAAGGCAGAAAAAGATTGTCTGTTTAACATTCTTTTTGGTATGCTCCCAAAAAAGAACAGAGTAAATAAAAAAGAGGTGGATTTTCTTTTTAAGAAAGGCAGATCTGTTGCCTTCCCAGATTTAACCTTTAAGTTTTTTATGGCGCGCGGGTCTGAAAGTTTAAAATTTTTAAGCCCGCGCGTTTCCGTCATTGTTCCCAAAGCGATTGCCAAATTGGCTGTTAAAAGAAATTTATTAAGAAGACTTGGATATAGTATTTTAGAGAAACACATTAAAGAGTTTCCGGCTTCGCTTCTGGGTGTTTTTATTTTTAAAAAATATCAAGACGATGTTTTAACACTTGAACATGAAATTAAAAACATACTCGATAAAATTAATTGATTTCTATCAAAAAAATATTTCTATTTTTAAAAAACGAAGCTGTGTTTTTTATCCTATTTGTTCAGAATACGCAAAACAGGCCATAGAGAAATATGGCGTGTTTAGGGGTTTTTGTTTGGGATTTTTAAGAATTTTACGTTGTCATCCATGGCAGAAAAAGCATATCGATCCCATTCCTTAGTTTCTCTCTTTTTTCTTGGTTTTCTGGCGTTTTTCTGTATTTTCATATAGAATGGAATTATGATTTATAATGTCTGGAACGTTCTTTTATATGAGCCATTAATAAACGCGTTGGCTTTTTTAGTTTCAATTATACCTGGTGGAGATGTTGGTGTGGCGGTTATAGTTCTTACTATTTTAGTCAAATTATTGCTTTTTCCTTTTTCTCAAAAATCCATTAAAAATCAGGTCGCCATGACCATCCTTGCCCCAGAACTTGAAAAAATCAAAAAAAGTGGAGTCAGCAAAGAAGAACAAGCGCGTCTGACATTTAAACTTTACAAAAAACATAAGACTAATCCTTTTTCTGGATGTTTTTTAGTTTTAATCCAGATCCCTATTATTTTTGCTCTCTATTATGTTTTCTTTAAAGGTATAAATTTTGAGAGTGGGCTGCTTTATTCTTTTATCCATATTCCCGTAAAAATAAATATGATTTTTCTGGGGATAATCGATCTCAGCAAGAAAAGTCTTTTTTTAGCGATTTTAGCTGGAATATCGCAATATCTTCAGGCGCATTTTATGCCCAAGCTAAACACTAATACTTTTACCTCAGGTTCTTTAGGAGAAAGCTTTGGTAAAAGTATGCAAATGCAGATGAAGTATATCTTTCCTTTTCTGGTTACTTGGATTGCTTACAGTATTTCTGGCGCAGTTGCATTATATTGGATTACGAGTAATATCTTTGCGGTGGGTCAGCAGATTTATGTGAAGAAAACAGAAAAAATGGTGTTGGATGAAGAAGTAAAGATTTTAATTTCTGAAAAGTAAATATGGATAAACAAGAAATACAAAATTTGATAAAAAACTTGATTGAAAAAACTGGAATTGTTGTGATAAAAATTACTGTGGCGGAAGATAATGGAGCGAGCACTTGGTTTTCAGTTGAAGTAAACGAACCTCATTTTTTTATAGGACATGACGGTGAGGCGCTTTATTCACTGAATCATCTTGTGCGTCGAATTATTGAAGCGAAAGACTCTGCCTCTCTCAAAGAAAAAGTTAGAGAAGGGTCGGAGATGTCAATTTTGGTTGATATTAACGGTTTTCAAAAAAAACGGGTGGAAAATATCCGCGCCATAGCTTATATGATGGGAGAACGAGCCAGATATTTTAAATCAAACATAGAAGTTGATCCGATGTCCGCTTTTGAACGTCGGGTGGTGCATGAATTTTTATCCCAGGCTACTGATTTAAAAACGGAGTCAACAGGCTTTGGTTCTTCTCGCCGAGTGATAATTAAATATATTGGAAATTTATAAAAAAAGACGGTAACTTTTTTATTTGAGTTCTAATTTCCAAAGAAAAGAATCTTTTTTATTTATAAAAAATAAATAGTTTTCACTTTCATCTAAAGAAAGTTTTACACCATCAACCTCTTCCCCTCCTGGAATGGCCACTGGATCGGCGAGCATTGTTCCATTTCCAGTTTTAACATCTATCTTCCAAAGTTGATCGCTAAAAGACACTTCTCCTTGATACCAAGTATCTGGATATAGACCTACATCAACTGACTTTGGCGTAGCGCAATAGACAGTATCGCTCCCGCGCGCCCAAACACATTTTTCGGGTAGAGTTTTTATTCCCAACACATCTGAATTTCTCGTATCTAGGTGATAAACGCCAAGGGATAAATTATTCGATGCATTATTTCCACCATAAAGAATTAGTTTTCCATTGGGACTTTCGAGAGTGGTTAATCCATTTATATTACCAAAAATTTTACTTAAATTTTTTCCAGCAGAGTCCATTGTGTACATATGCCCGGGAATACCCGCAGAAGGTTTAGTAGAAAGAGTGATTGTGTTACTATTCGGCCAAAATGATAGCCATTCAGTAAAAGGAGAATCCAGTATCTGTGTTTTTTTATTATTTAGAAAGTTTAAAATTATTCCAATCATATCATTTCCACTGTCAAACAAGTAAAATACTTTTGAAGTATCGGGGGATATGCTTATATCTTTAACATTATTGGGCAAGAAAGATCCCTTAATTTCATTATTTTCGGTTGTATCTCCTCCTAATAATTCCTTCGGAAGAGTTCCGATAAAAGTTTCTATTGTTTGGTTGTCGGATTTTAAATATCGCATAATCACTGATTCCCCGTGGTTGCCAAAATAGCTATCGTATACTTTTGGGATTAGTGTGCTTGAGAACTTCCTTTCTTCTATCTTATCTGCGAAAGTTTGGTAAATATTTCCAGTGGCTTTATCCACATATCTCAAAGCGGGCTTAAATTCGGTTGGTGGCCGAGTCGGTTTTACGGTCTGTTTTTTAATATTTGCCGCAGGAGGGGTGGTGGTTGGCGTGGCGACCGGTATTTCCATTTCCTTCAGTCTTTCTTTTGCAAAAACCGTAAATCCCGCTATGGGCATAGTTGAAACTTTCGTTAATTTGACAGCTGGTGTTTCTGTTGCGGGAAGAGGTATATTTGATATATTAATTGGAGGTTTTACAGAGGCAGGTGTTAATTTCGCCCCAAATGGATTAAATTGCGAGAGAAAATTTATGCCTGTTTCGTTGTCAACGGGCACCATTGTCCCCGGTCGGAAATATAAAAATCCAAAAATCGCAATTACTGTTAAAATCAAGATTATTATTAAAAGTATAAAATTTCTTTTGGACATAAATTTTATTATGGAAAGGGTGATGTAATTTTATTTGTATTTGAACCAGAATTAGGTACTTGGAATGGAGCAACTGTAGGCGGAGTTGAAGTGGTTGGAGTGGAAAGAAGCGGTTCAATATCACTCCTAAGCAAGTCTGGATTTATTGTAAAAAGAAGCGCATAAGCACCAAGGGCGATAAGAAGTCCCAAGATTGCCCCCATAATCCTTTTTTTGCCAGCTTCTTTATTCCCCGGTAATTCGCTTGTCATATATTCTAATCCACCCACCACAATCATTACCACCGACAAAACCGCGCATAGGCCGATAAATAGTTTTATCATTGGGTTCAAATAAGCGCCTAGGCCACTCATGGTATCAACATTGCCTTGGCTATCGCCAACAGCAGGCAGTGGAGCCAAAAGATGATAGTTTGAAGTTTCCGCGTTTATTTCCAACATTGGACCAAAAAGTCCGATTAGAATGATGATTATTAAAATATATTTTTTGTATTTCATCATATATTAAATTAAAATTCTATGTTTATTTCTTTGCTTGTCGTCTCAAAAATTTTGTTTTGATTGTCAATCTGCAATTTTAAGACAGATGTTCCGGAAGCTCCCTCTGGCGCTTTAAGCGGCATTAAATTTTTTTTAAAGCCCGTTAAATTTACCAAACTGTCGTTAATGAACCAGCTCCAGATTAAGGTCGGATTTAATATTTCTTTTGGTGAAATAAAATAAGGTATTGCCTCTATTATCTCACTGCCTTGTATTTTATAAGAATTAGTCAGTGTTTTCTCCCAAATTGTTCCAAAGGAATTGTCGTTTTTATAAAATAATATTTTCGGCTCGGTCATTCCGATGTCGATACTTGCTTGACTTGAATATTTTTGGTCCACCGTTCTGGCGGTCACTGATATATTATTGGAATTTTCCAAATAGTCATTTGTGAAGATAAAGAAATTTTTACTATAACCTGAATTGTCTTGCGAATTGGTATAATCTTTCTTCCAGGCATAAATCATATTTTTGGGATCAGCCAGCGTATTGTTATTAGGAGAACCAGTTCTTATTTCCGGCATAGTCACCACTTTTACTTCACTATCGGGTGTGGGCAAGGCTTTGCCGCGGTAAAACGGCGGGACATAAGAATCATTCGCTTGCCAAAGCAGTGTCATCACAGAAGGTCTGATTGTTATTTTTTCGTCTATCGCGCCGTCTGGTAGAGATATTGTGGCTATTACACTTGTTTCTTCACCAGCCGCCGGTGCGGTGGTTAAAAATGACTTTTTACTAATTCCAGATAGAACAGTTTTGCCATTTACCGACCAAGATATTAAAACACTATCCAAGTTATAGACATAACTTTTTAAATTAATAGTTGTATTTTCGTATGGAGCTGGATTGGGAGGAACTATATTTACCAATATACTGTTGGACGAGTCCGCATTTACCTTTAGCGCGAGACTTCCGAATATCAGAACTATTATGATTAAATATAACGATAAGAATTTAAATCTCATAGTTTAATTGTACCATATCCGCTTTATAAACTTACCAATTTTTTTTGTTTTTCACTTTGCGACTATTTCTCCTGCCTCTTGCTCTTCTTTTGCTTTTCTGTTTGATAGTATTTGGGAAGGATCGCTAGTGATAATTTGGTCTTCGGTATACGAAGAAATAATTTTTATGGCAACATGTTTTAATCCTGCAAAGAATATGCCCTCCCCCACACTTGATTCTAAAAGAAGATATTTTTCTTCATCCGTAAGATTGAAAGTTTTTTGCAAGATATCAATTGTCGTGGGTGATTGTTTCAGCAAGAGCTGGATAGAAGAGTTCGTGATTATTGGCACACCATAGGGAGATTTCATAAAATCTGCCGCGTCTTGAGTGATCGTGGAAAGACCTAAATAATATTTTCTGCTTCTTTTGGCGATCGAATAGAGAAAAGAAGCGGTATCTTCAGATTTCATCATCCACCAAGCTTCGTCGATAACTAGTAAGCGTTTTTTCAAGTTTTTGCGTATCGCGTTCCATATATAATGCATAATTATATACATGGCGATCGGTTTAAGTTCATCTTCCATATCCCGAACAGAAAAAACAACAAACTTTTTATTTATATCCACGTTACTTGGTCTGTTTAAAAATGTTGCCCAAGAACCCCTGGTGTATTTTACCAATCTCTGCACGACGGAATCGCTTCCATCCATTCCCGAGAGCACCATTTCAAAATCTGAAAGCAGAGGAGGCTCAATATTTGAAAAGTCTGATTCCGGAGTGATGTCTTTCATGGCATAAGTTTCGGAAATGGCTCGATCAACCATCGAATCTTCTTCAGGGGTGAGTCCTCCCAACATCAATCGGAAAAGTCCGACCAGATTAATGATGTTTGAACGCAAAACATCTTCGGCTGTTTCATCTTCGCGCGGGATTGGCAAATCAAAAGGGTTTATATGATGGTCGGAAGAAAGAGAAATATTAAAATATCGTCCACCCACTGCACCCGCCAAGAATTCATATTCTCGTTCCGGGTCTATGACTATCACATCAACCTCAAACATTAAAGATCTTAAAATTTCCAATTTTGTCGCATAAGATTTTCCAGAGCCTGATTTGGCAAAAGTTACCGAGTTGTAATTTTCTAGAGAAAATCTGTCAAAGATAACCAAGCTTGAATTATGTCTATTGATGCCATAAAGCACGCCTTTATTATCGGTCAAGTCGAAAGAGATGAACGGAAAAACACTGGAAAGTGGTTCGGAGTTTAATTTTTGATGAATATTCAGCAAATCATTATTTGTCGGGATGACACTTTTAAAACCAGCTTCTTGTTGGAAAAGCGCTGGTTTGATGTAGATTAGTTTTGATTCAAGCATCGATTTTATTTCATTTTCAATTTTAAAAAGCTCTAAATCATTATCAGCATAAATTGTGATATAAATACCCACATCAAACATTTTTTCCTGCGCTTGAATTAGACTGTCGCGTAACCCCTCGAGATCTTGATAAGCAGTGTCCAGCACCGGGTCGCGCACCATACCTTTGGTTGCGCGCGCGCTTATTTGACTTTGCACTTCCGCAACTTTTTTCTGGAATTGTCGCAATATCAGCGAGGTGTCTATCGGGTGAATAAAGATTGAAATATCAAAAACTTTATCCAAATTGATTATCGGGGAAAACCAATTGTCCGTTAAAAATCTAGGGTAAGATATTATGAAAAACGTGCGGGCGATTTTATCGCCTAGGTTTAAGGATTTTGACTCAATTTTGAGCGCCGATGGCGCAATGACATCTTGGAGTTCCAGACTGGCTGACTCGTATATTTCTTCTGGCGTTATCGCCAAAATGGAAGCTTGCGTCTCATTAGGATAAGCGTTTTCCTTATTTGACTGCGTATTTTTTTTTCCAAATAATTTATTTAAAATTCCCATAATATTATTCCAATTTTATCTTTCCTTCCACTTCTCCCGGATTGAAAACTTTATAAAATACTTCCACAATCTCTTCGGTGCCCAATTGAGCTGATTTTATGCCACAGCGACTAAGTCCTTGTTGAATTACGCTCACTCTTTCTTCCAGTTGAGATCTCTTTTCCTCAAAGTCTTCTTGATTGGCTATCTTTGCCTCGGCTTTATTTTTTCTCTTGAATAAATTTTTGAATATCCCGGGAAATATCCCGGAATCTGATTTTAAAACAGTATGGGTATAAGGAACCACGACAAAAAAGCTTTTTGTCATTATACTCACTGACTCGGTAAAATTCCTAATAAATTCTATATATTCTTTTGTCTGTAATTTAAGCAAAGGTTCGTTTTGCACTTTGGCTCTATCTTCTAAAAGCAAAATATAAGGTCGGATGTCGAGCCTTCTACTTTGCACTGATATTTGAATAGTAAAATCCAAAGTATTGAGAAAACTTTGGAATTGAAGAATAGTCGCTTTTTGTTCATCGTCGGACTTTAAAGACAGGTTGACTGAGTTGGCGAGCACGATTGCTCGCAATCCGCCGTCTTTCAGCACGATTACTCCATCGCGAACCTCCTTGATGGGAACAAATTCTTGAGTTGCTTTTGCGTTTAATGCCATATTATTTGATATTATTTACCGTCCATGTGCTTGTTTAAATCTAATATGTCCAAGCTCCAAGCCAGATCCCGCAACTTATTTCCGCCCAGCCTGGCTTGATTTTCCAGCATTTCTCTTTTATTGTTTTCATTTGAAATTTTTAATTCTTCATTTTTGATTGTATTTTTGCGTCTTTTCCAAATATAAAGCTTGCTCTGTAAAATGTAATTAAATCCCGCTTCAATCATATTGATAAAAGGTTTATTATTTGGTCGATAACGAGCCAGGGCTATCGCCATACCCGCCACCGCTAAAATTGGGATCGCGCCAAAGAAGAGTCCTAGCAGTTTATAAAGTACAAAGCATAAGCCGGCTCCACCCGCCAAATAGACAAACTCTTTGAAAGTGAATGGGCCAAAAATTTTGTCTTCTATATCTAAAAATTGTGGTACTTTGAATTGCATATTTATTATTTTTTACTCGTCTGGTGATAGACGATACGGATCTCTCTTGGGCGGGTAGGAAGATGGCGGGGTTGTTTTTGTGATATTTTCCAGAGAATGTTCTGTTTTGACTATCGGAATTTGAACAGAAGCGGATAATTTTTGCGTTAAAATGGTGTCTGGTTTTTCTATTTTTTTTAGCATTTCTTCTCTACTTACATCAAAAGGAACACCGGCTGGCATAATTTCTGGAAACAGTTCTCTCTTCTCAACAATCTCAATGCCGGCTTTATTTAGAATAGCTAGATCGCTTTTTGTTTGGGTGGCGGAATCCTCTTTAGGTGTTTGGATGTCTGAATCTCTTTGAAATATTTTTTTTCTTTCAATATTTTTAACTAATTCTTCTCGTATCTTTTTAAAAACCAGATCATTCATTTCATTTATTAATTCATTTACCGCTACTCCGGAAATTTTCATCCGTTTTTCTAATTCCCCTGGATAATTTTCTGGGCTAACAAGCCCAGAGAGCAATAACTCCGTTTCAAGCTCGAGGTCGCCTAATTGCTCAAAGGTATATCCCTTTTTTTCTCGCAGTCCCAAGATAGCCATTTTCCAATCAACCGCGTCAATCGCATTAACGGTTTCCAGCGAAAGTCCCCTTTTTGCTTTTTCTATTTTTATTTTTAACGAATCTACTGTATCATCCATAATTTTTAATTATATTACTAAATTGTCTTTTATGCTTTTGGGAGTTGGTAAATTCGTGGACGTTTCTGAGGTTTCGAATGGTTGATTCTCGCTTTCTTCTATAAAAGCGGAGTAATTTCCACCCGAAAGAATGAAATTAAGCGTTTGTTCCGGGCTTGGATTTTTATTTTTTAGATTTTTCTTAATATTTTCTTCTATAAGGTTGCTTATTGGAGTAAATATTTTTTGATTAACTTCTCCAGTAATTTTAATTGCTTCGTCCTTACTGGTTCCCACATTATTTTCTATATTTAGCGCGTATAAATTTCCATCTTCTAGACCTACTAGAACTAGCAGAGTTTCCACTTGAAAATCATTTATTTCACTTTCCGAAAGTAAATATTTTTTTCCTATCTCTTCCGCCATACTTCCCCAATCAAAAGTATTGATTGCCTCTTGCGTTTCTTTGGGCAATTTCAGCACTTCTTCTTTAATTGTTTGTTGCAATTTTTCGGTCATATTTTTTAATTTTTAATGTCTTTCTTCTTTTGTTCCACTATCTAATTTTGCCTCCATTCTTATTTTTTGAGATGCTTCTCTTCTTTCTCTAGCGCCGAAACTATAATTATAACTTTTTCCTTTAAATTTAAATCCAATTTTACCCCCCTTTTCTATTCTTTCAGCATAAGCCCATTTTCTTTCCCTATTTTCTTTTACCACTTCATTTTTCGTATATGGAATTACCTCATTTTGCATTTCCTTTATAGTTTTTCCATTATTTACACCCCCTACTACTGTTATTCCCGTTACTCCTGTTTTAATCTTATTTTTTTCGTCGTTTAGTGCTTTAATTTTAGCTATTGCTGTTGCTTCTTCTGGTGAACCGGATTTAGTATCGAGTTTTTCTTGCCTTGCGCCGATTAAGTCTTTGTCTATTCTTTCAAAATCTTTTGCAACTTTATTTAATAATCCTTGCAAGTCTTGTTCTGCAGTGTTTACTGCTTGTTTTAACGGCTCATCCTCTCTCACCTCAAGCTCTTTGGCTCTCGCTTGTCGCTTTTTAACTTTATCAGCTCTGGCCTTTTCATATCCGCCTTCTTTAACTCCTAATCCAATTGCTTTTGATGATTCCAAGTTTAATCCACCCGCTTTAGCCAAAGCTCCAACGCCTTTTATGTTTCTCATGTCAAAAGAAGCCTTGGAACCATAATCTGCCGTTCTAAGAGCCATTCTGCCGGCAATTCCTTTTAATCCAGTTTCTTTTGCCGCATCCTGTAATCCCTTGCTACTTGCCGCCTTGGAGGCTAATCCTCCAATTCCAGAGGTCAAAGCTAATGCCGTTCCACCTGTTGCCGCGCCCAAGGCGAGACCTCCCGCCATCTTTGCGCCCTTCATTATCATCTCTCCAAACTGACCCCCTCCCTTTTTGGCGAACTCAGTTGCCTTAAGAAGTAGAGCCATTATTACTATTGCCGGTATTAAGATACCCAAAATAGTCCCTAATATTGTTTCTGTATTTCCTCTGCTAAAGCTGGATATGTGTGGCAATATTTTAAATATTAGAAAGATAAAGAACATAAAAATCGACGCCATAAATGACGTTGAAATTAAACGCTTAAACCAAGCATCCCATCCCAAATATTCGACACCGGCCAGTTTTGGCACAGTCCAGGACATAAAAGCAAAAGGAGAGAATATAATTAATACCCACAGCTCAATCAATCTTCCTATAAACATAAGGCCGGCGATAAAAAACGCGTAAGCGGCCCAAAGCATAATTGCTCCGGCAATTATCATTATTCCAAGTGTTAAGGAAAAAGGAAGCCGGTCCTCTTTTACAGTTTTACCTTCAATTGTTGTTGTTTTTAGCAGTTTTATAGTTTCTAACGTCATTAATTTAGTGGCATCAAAATTTTTCCACATCGCGCCAGCTATATCTTTTCCATCTTTGAGTGCTGGATCTTTTGGCCTAGATGTTCCATCTGCATTTTTTGTGTTGACATCCAGGTTATTATAAAAAATTAACGCTAAGATGTTGGAAGAATCAATTACCACCTTAGTAAAAAACATAGAAAAGTTTATGAGCAAAGCTATAATTACCACTCGAACTATTATTTTTTTTGTCTCGTGGCCCAGTCCCAAAATTGTTTGAATGGCTACATAAAGCAAAATAAGTATAAAGAAAATATTAGAAAAATCACGAACGACTCCCCAAGCGGCGGGAATAAAATCTGAGGCGCTTGTCACAGAGCTGTCTATTCCAAGATCGATCATAACATCAAAAAACTGCGCTGATAGCCAAAGCACCCAACTAGGAAGCTGAAAAGTAGTGTAATAAAAAACCAATAACAAGCATCCATTAAACCAAGTCCAAGGCGATACACCGCAACCATCAATAATCTCCTTTTTAAAGGGATCATTTCCCAAGGTGGCGGCAGCGGATGCCGCCTCTTTTTCTGCCGCCGCTTTATCCGCCACTTTATCCGCCGCTTTTTGTTCTGTTGTTCTTGTGTCTACTCCATATCCTATCTGCGCATTCACTCTTAACATCGGACTAAAAAGCCCGACCAAGATAATCAGTATCAAGAAATATGGAATTATTTTTTTTATTTTTTTCATTGATAATTAATATCCTCAGTATCCATTTACTGTAATCGGAATGGTGAGGATTGTTGGGGATGGTGACGAATCTTTGACTACAACTTTAGTAGTTCCATACGCAACGCCTGTGACTGTGATGATGTCGAGCTTAAGGCCGGTAATTGTGGCGGTTGCCACGTTGGTATCCAGTTGAGAAGGAGTTTTAATGGTATAAGGCGCTACTCCGCCATAGGCGCCACCAGTTATGAGCGTATTGATCGTTTGTCCAACACCGACTGATAACGAGACAGGCGATGTTATTGTAATGTTAGTGCTAACAATTGCCGCTGATGACGAATCTTTGATCAAAATTGCCGATTGACCTTCGGTGAGACCGGTGATTTGGAGAATATCATCAACAATTTTGCTTGTTATCATTGCGGTATTCAACTCTTCTTTAATACTGTAGGGTTTTACACCGCCCGCTATAGGCACATTGATTGTTTGTCCGACCCTGACTGAAACATTTTGTGGAATGGTTAAGTCTTTGGGACCAATTACGATGATCTCGATCCTGACAGTTTTTACTGGATTGGAAGAATCATTTATTTCTACATAAGTCGAACCCGACGCGACACCGATAATAACCAAGCTTGTGTCGGAAAAGGCTACCACCGCTTTTGTTTCATCGGGACCTGTTTTCATACTATAGTTCCCTGCACCGCCGGATATGGTTACAGTCTTTGACTGGCTAACACCAATTGACATATTTAGCAGATGGGTAGCTCCATTAGCCAACAATGCTCCTATTTCATTTACTGTGACACTGACAGTGACAGTTTTTGCGGGTATCGATGAATCGTAAACCGTGACTGTGACCGGAGTGGTGGTTGGCGTGTTAAGGGCAGTGATTACGAGTTTTGGACCAGAAGAGTTAGAAACATCAATCGTGGCAATCGCTTTTGTTTTTGACGCGTCTGATTGGATTATATAGTAAGGCGCTTTGCCGCCAGATATATTTGTACTAGTTCCTTGTTGGACCCTGACTGAAACATTTTGCGGAATATTCAAAACTCCGTCTCCGCCTGCGGTAGTAGCGCCAGATAACGTAGTTGAACTGTTAAGAGTAACACTGCCGTTATAGCTCCAATTGTTGTTTTCTGAGGCTGATGGATTTACGGTGCTTGCGAGCGCATTCAAACCTTTATTCAAAAAGTTATTTATTAGTGCGTCAAAAATAGCAGAAAGACTATTACCCAGTGCTGCGCCTAGCTCCGTTTGTCTTAAATTGGATCCTAACGCGTCCATTATTTGATTTCCCACTACTGTTCCGGGAGTTGTACTCACTAAACCGCCCGGACAAACATTGGGGCCGGTTGGATTACTCCAGGCGGCTCGCGCGGCCTCCTTATCAGCGTTATATTTGTTATTATAGGCGTCTATGCCTTTATCGTCAGTCACGGCTGGTTGCGGGTTAGCGGCATCCCAGGTTTTATCATTAAATTTAAAACTTGGTTTTAAAAATTCATTTATGCCATTGTTATAATTCGGATTGCTTGGACAAATTTGGGGAGACAAGAAACCCATACTTTGTTGAAGCAGGGATTGTATTTTCTGTGCTGGCGCCATTAATGTTCCTTCTAGCCGGCTTGCCAGATTCTGCTGGATAATCATATTAAATCCGAGATAATTATTTTGTGGATATTGCGTATTGATTAAAAATCCGTTCCACCCTCCGTAGTTAAAATCATTTCTAAAGCGGACAAGCAAGCGAGGATCATTTATTACCTTAGACAAACTGTATTGCGCATTATATGCGAGCTGACTTTTATAACTAGATATTACATTGAGTGCGGTTTGTGGACCGAAAGGAAATCTAAAAGTATCATAGCCGATCATATCCACTAATCTCCTAATTTCAGATTTGGCGATATCCCTAAAGAAAGATTCCGGATTTTCTATAAAGAGAGGTGAACCGTGGAAATCGGAATTAATCCAATTAATAGTGGCTTGAGTTATTCTCGCTAAGACTGATTTTGCGATTGTCATAAGAATTTGACGAAGGAGAAAGTTTGCAAAATCTTTTAAATGGAGACTCGTGTTTACTACCGTTGATGGTACACCTATTGCGTGGAAAGCTTTAGATATCCAGTTTCCGATTGAGTTAATCGTGCTTACATTAGTATTAGCCACATCAGTAACTGGTAGTTGCGCTCGCGCTCTTTCTGGTATAGATAACAAAACAGAAGGCAATACTATTAAAACAATCAAGAGAGCGGAGATGAATTTTATTGTTTTGTTGTTAACCATAAATTTGTAACATTATTATAACCTGTATTAGCCCTAGAGGGGAGTCCTGCTCCTACTGCTGGGATAATAATTTTTGGTTGATTGCGCTCATAAGATTGTCAACTTCTGAATCTAATTTGGTCATGTTTTCTTCGTATTTACTTATGCCGCCCAAAGCCATAATAGTGTCGCTGTCATAAAGTTTTATATCGCTTATATTTTCTACTAATCTCTCTAACGAGTTTACAACATTTAAATGCAAGGTTGAAACAGATTGTGGCACAGTCATTTTAACCATGCCCTCTACCACTTTTTTCGTTTGTTCGATAATTGGATCAAGTTTTACAAGCACGCTGGAATCGACAGTATTTTCATCAACCATAAATTTTTGCAGTACATCCAATACCGTATAATCCATTGCCGGATATTTTTTTTGAAGGCTGTTGAAGGTATTGATATAATTTGTGAAAGTTTTAACGCTGTCGTCACTTGTTGTTTTTATTTCGGAAATTAAAAACACTTTTCTTGGCGGAGAATTTTGAATCTTGTCTGCCAAAGAAGCGCTCAGTGCGTCTATCGTTGCTTGATCCATAGGCCCATTTTGGCTGGCGGCTGCTACAGTCGCGAAAAGTTCTCTAGAAAATTTGTCTGTCTGTGTCAAGTTTTCTTTCCCCTGATTATCTCTATTTTCCAGCAAGGGTAGTCCTTGCTGGTTCTGTTCTGTTTTTGATTTTAATTTACCTATGGCGACATTGTCCGGTGTCCCGGGAGCTGTTTCTTTCTTAGTCGGATCGAGTCCATATAAACCTTCTTCCCAATCCGGTATTCCATCGCCATCGGTATCTTTATTTACTAAATCTTTTATTGTCACATTATCATAAGTTAAGCTATTTTCTTGATTAACCGATTGATATGTTTCCTTATTTTTAAATACGGAAGTTGTTTTTAGAAGAAAAAGCGCGACAACAAAAACCACCGCCAAAACGATCCAAAACATCCTTTTGTATTTTAACCAAATCTTTTTAATTATGGATTAATTGTAACACTTTTCAAAAAAGAAACTAGTTTTTTGAGTTTATAGTATCATTTCCTGGATAAAAATTCAGTTTAGCCAGCCCAATCCAGTCTTGAAGTGATAAATTCTCCGCTCTTTTGTTTCCCAAAGATGTCAAAGTGTCTCTTTGACATACCTCTCTTAGATTAGATGAGAGCTTTTTTCTTTTGTGCGCAAAACCTGTTTTTACTATTTTCCAAAACTCTTTTTCGTTTATCTTATTGTTTTCAAAAATCCCCCGAGAAATATTTTTTATGGCAATTATGGCCGAATTTACCTTTGGCGCCGGAGAGAAATATCTTTTATCAACCTTGGCAACCATTTTTGGCTTTCCATATGCCTTGACGGAAATAGATAAAAGGCTCTCTTTATCATCGCGCGCGAGTATTCTTATTGCCACTTCGTGTTGGATCATTAACACCATAAGTTCTGGCTGATGTTTTTCTGTCAGGAACTTTTTCAAAATCCCGCCAGTAATATTGTAAGGAATATTAGCGATAATTTTATAGGTTCTAGTTTCTAGGTTAGGAGCACTAATATTGAATTTCAAAATATCATCGTGTATTAGCACAAGAGAACGTTTCTTTATTTCTCTTTCAAATTTAATTTTTAAAAATTCAAAAAGCTCGCGGTCTTTTTCTACAGCTATTACTAGCCCTTGTTTTGCCCCGGCGAAATGAATGTTTTCTAAAAGCTTGGATGTCAGCGCGCCTTTTCCTGGTCCAATTTCTAAAATTATATCATCGGGTTTTATTTCTCCCGCTTCAATTATTTTTCGGAGAACAATTTCCGATTTTAAAAAATTTTGCCCAAGTGATTTTTTCGGTCTCATATGGGTCATATATAAATGGTTTTTATTCTATATTTTTCGCCTTCTTTTTCTAATAAATCCGCTCTTATATCCGAAATAAATTCTGCTGGAGCATTTATCTGACGTGCCCCAAAGATGGTGCGAAAATTCGCGAACGATAAAAATAATTTTTCTTTAGCCCGAGTGACGGCTACATAAAAAAGCCTGCGTTCTTCTTCTCTGTCAATCTCCCCTTCTTCATCATATTTTTGGTGCGGAAAAAGTCCATCTTCCAATCCTGTTATAAAAATATATTTGAATTCAAGTCCTTTAGAGGCGTGAACAGTCATTAATTTTACTGTTCCAGTTTTCTGGTTCCCTTTTTTTGTCTCGTCGAAGTCTGGAGTGGAGGCGGATTGATTAATCATTAGTGAATCTTGATCTGATGCGAGTGAGGCGTCTTCTAAAAGCTTTTCTACGCCCCGACCATTCTCTAGATTATCATATTTGAGCGCTAGAGTTGCGAGTTCTTTTATGTTTTCGAGTCTTTCCATATCTTCGGGAGTACCGAATGAAAGTTCTTCTTCAATTCCGGATTTTTTTACCACAAATTTTATCACTTCGCTTGTTTTTAAATGATGGATTTTTTCTTTTATCTCTTCTAACGTTTTGTAAAAATTATCAATTTTAATTTTCATTTTTATCGGCAAATTTTCTAGATCATTCCCAAAAATTTTAACCAAAGTAACCTTACCAATACCACGCGCCGGAAAATTTATTATTCTTTTTATATCCGAAAAACTATCTCTATTTAAAGCTGCGCGCAAATATGCCAAAGTGTCTTTTATTTCTTTTCTTTCAAAAAATTTAACGCCCAAAACTTGATATGGGATATTGTATCGGAGCATTGCTTCTTCCAGCGCTCTAGATTGGAAATTAGCGCGGTAAAGAATAGCGATTTCAGATAACAACGAAACGGAGTCGGAGAAAGTTTTAGAATGGTCTGGCCTCGCGGGGCGAGGAGAACCGAAGACCTGAGAAAACTTTTCTCCGATTTCGTTTCGGTCCAAGATCTCCAAAATTTTTGTTGCGACAAAGTCCGCTTCGTCATTTTCGTCCAGAGCTTCATAAAGACCTATTTTTTCGCCGGTTTTATTTTTTGTGAATAAATTTTTATCTGGCCGGTATTTATTTTTTTTAATTATAATATTGGCGGCTTCTAAAATATTTTTTGTCGATCGGTAATTTTCCTCGAGCAATATTATCTTTGTTTTCGGATAATCTTTCTCGAAGCTTAAAATATTTTTTAAATTTGCTCCGCGCCAGGAGTAAATGTTTTGATCCGCGTCTCCCACCGCGCAAATATTTTTTTTATCTTCAGCCAGCAGGCGAGACATTAAATACTGCACTTCATTTGTGTCTTGATATTCATCGATGTGGATATATTCCCATTTTTCTTGATAAATTTTTCTAATTTCCAGATTGTCTTTTAATAATTTTGTCGCTTTAAAAAGCAAATCGTCAAAATCCAGCGAATTTTCTTTCGTTTTTCGTTTTTCATATAAATTCCAAACTTGCGCCACGATTTTTGAGAGAGGATTCGCTCCAGCATTTTCTTTTTCCGCATAATCCGCCAAATTTATGAATTTTCCCTTTTCGCGCGAGATGATGTTTTTTATTTTTTTAGGGTCAAACTGTTTTGGGTCTATTCCGAGTTCTTTCAATATTTCTTTTATCAGTGTTGTCGCATCTCCTTCGTCTAAAATTGTGAAATATTTTGTTAATCCCAACAATCGAGCATTCTCTTTTATGATATAAACTCCCAAAGAATGAAAAGTGCTGACAAACGGAATAGTGTTTTGACCTTTTGCGTTTTTTTCAATTTCTAAAATAATTCTTTCGCGCATTTCCTTGGCTGCTTTATTGGTGAAGGTGACAGCCAAAATACGCTCCGGAGCCACTCCCCTTTTTATTAAATTCACTATTCGGTGCGTTATTGTTTTGGTTTTTCCCGCGCCGGCTCCGGCCACAATAAGAAGCGGACCGCTCAAATGAGTGGCCGCTTCTCTTTGTTTTTTATTTAGTCCCGACAGATGTTCTGTGTCTGTAGTCACTCCTGAAATATAACACAAACTTTTATTTATTCTTACTTTTGGAGTCCCTCAGGATCAGTTGGTACGAATTATATTGAATCCGTCTTCGCCTTCCCCAGTGATCTTTGTTCCTTTTTGTTTTTGCAGTTTCTCTTTTCGTGCTTTTTTCTCTGTTTCCAATCTTTCCTTATTTTCCTTTTGTATTTCCATATTAGCTTTAGGACGAAGGTTTTGAATGTGAACATTATGAATTGACGCTTCATCGGCTGTTATTGGTTCTCCTTTTGTTAATTTTGCCTCTATTCCTGCGATGATTTCTTCATAAGTCTCCACTCTAGTTTTTGGTGGAATAGTAGGCGCGGAATTTGTTGCTTTGAATTCCGCTAATTGATTACTAAAGGCTGTTTCTTTTTCCGCTAATTTTTTTTCATATTCTGATTGCAATTTAGCTCTTATTTGTTCAACAGTCAGAGGTTCATTAGCTAATTTTTTTGCTTCTGCAGATAAATTTGTTGCCGGAGATGTGTAAGTGCCTGTTTTTTTATTAACGTCAACTTTCTGCTCAATTTTTTTTCCTGTCGGAGTATGGCTGTCCCACCAACCCAATTTTTTTCCACCTTTATAACCGCCAAAGATTCCAAGTCCAGCCGCCAATGCTCCGATTGTGGCTCGGACTCTATTTTTTGTAAAAAAGGATGATCCATTATAAGTTTTTTCAAATGATTTTTGGGCTTCACTTGTATGAGAGTTAGGAACATCAATCGGGATTAGATACCCTTCTCTATCCCTGCGCTCTGGCGGTGTTGGTGGTAAAGGTATTTTTATTGTTTCTTTTTTGGGATTTTGTGACGGTTGTGATTCCATATTGCTTTAATTATATGTTTTTGGGTTCAATTTAGCAATACTTGGGTCTATTTAGTTATCCACACTATTATTGACTTTTGACCTATTTTGGGATACATTAAGAATGTAGTTCTGAGTAGAGGTGTTGTACTAAATGGCTGAACGACAGAGATGATAGTAACCATTGCGAGAATCTTTTGTTTGCAGTACTATTTTGGTCGTCCTGTAATTCTACCTTTATTTTGTAATGTTTAACATAAAGGTCGGAAAGGAATTCTTGCGATATCCATTTGTTTTATAAAACCACTATTTAAAATATTCAACTCTTTTTCGGTCTTTTTCCTGCTGTCCGGGGCGTTTTTTTTGTCGTCTATGCCTCTGCCGGCGCAAGCGGGATTTTTCTCTTCAATTTTTGGCGATGATGCTTACGCGCAGGCAGATAAAGCGAATTCGACTTCACCCAGTAAGAATTCACAGACTATGGATCTCCTTCAGGCCAACGTCTCCTCTGCTTCAGTCTTGCAAGATAAGAACAATAATAAAGACGATAAACAGAAAGACGCCAAGCAAGACAACTTAATTGACACAAATGTAAATGTGAACATAGTCTCAGATAATGCCATTCTTTCCGCAAGTGGCCCCTTGGGCGTATCCGATGGCGCGAATGCCCCAGATTCTTCTTCTCTTCAAACAAGCGTATATGTGGTAAAAAAGGGAGATTCTATCTCCCAAATAGCTCAAATGTTTGGTGTCTCTGTAAACACTATTCTCTGGGCCAACGATATGAAAAAAAGGGACAAACTCAAAGAGGGGGATGTCCTTTTTATTTTGCCTGTTTCTGGACTGGAACACACTGTTACTAAAGGTCAAACTCTACAAAGTATCGCAAAACTTTATAAAGTGGATGTAAATGACATTATTCAAAATAATAATATTACGGAAGACGCTAAACTTGCTATTGGTGACACGCTTATTATTCAAAATGCTGAAAAATCTGAAGAAAGTGATAAACCAATTAAGAATCTAAGCGCCAGTATTGCAAAAGATAAACTTTATTACGAGCAATATCCTACCCAGAATCTGGCGGGATATTTTATTAACCCTGTGCCTGGGTATAGATTGAGCCAGGGTATTCATGGTAAAAACGGGGTGGATCTCGCGATAGCCAAAGGCACTCCGATTCGTGTAGCTGCGAGTGGTCGGGTTATTCTCGCCAGAAATGGGTACAATGGCGGTTTTGGAAATATGGTGATTGTTTCTCATCCGAATGGCACAGAAACTCTATACGCTCATCAATCTAAAATAGCCACTTCTGCTGGCGCAGATGTCTCTCAGGGCCAAGTAATCGGTTACGTGGGTTCTACTGGACGTTCCACTGGTCCGCACTTGCATTTTGAAGTTCATGGAGCGAGAAATCCCGGAGCGGACGGATCTTGGGCAAATTAAAAATTTAAAAAATTCTTCGGAACGCAACAGTAATTTTATACTCCTCTAAAATGAATTGCCCCGTATAAAACTGCAATACCCAAGACGGTGGCAAAAGTAGTCCAGGCGGTAGGATGACTATGATGGCTCTCTGGCAATAAGTCCGACGCTCCGATATATAAGAAAAATCCGGCAAATGCAGCCAGAATTATTCCTAGGATTGATTCAGGCACGGAAAAAAATAAAGTGGAGATAACGCCCAAAACTGGAGCGAGTGCGTCTACGAGCAACCACTTGAACGCTTGCGCGCGAGTACCAGAATTTTTTAGAATCAAGTTCACAGTATTTATACCATCAGAGAAATCATGCACCAAGACTGCTACTGCGACTATAGACCCGACTGCTATCGATACCTGAAACGCCAGTCCTATTGCTGCTCCATCCAAAAAACTATGCACCGAGAGACTTCCTGCTCCTAATATTCCCCGGTTATTTACATGTTGCGCAATTTCTTCGCCATGTTTATGTTCATCTTCGCCATGTGAGTGAAAAAAAACAAATCTGTCTAAAATAGTATAGACGATGAATCCAAGCGCCGTGATTGAAGTGATAAAAGAAATTTCATAATTTTTACTGCCTAATTCTATCGCTTCTGGTAATAAGTCAAAAAATGCCACGCCGATAATTGCGCCAGCCGAAAATCCCAAGACCAAATGTAATTTATCTTTAAATTTTAAAGCAAAAACACCACCCAAAAAGGTGGACACCATTGCTCCTAAACTTATTAGTATAATCATAACTTCTTTATTGTAACAAATCGAAGCTATTTTCAAAAGAATTACTTTCGAGTGGCAATAATGGTTTCCGCCACATTATTAGGCACGACATCATAACGGAAAAATTCCATCGTAAAACTTGCCCGGCCTTCGGTCATCGAACGAAGTCCGGTCATATATCCAAACATTTCAGAAAGAGGCACGAGGGCGCGAATAACTTTATTCATTCCTCTATCTTCCATTCCTTCAATCAGCGCTCTCTTAGAAGAAAGATTCCCGGTGACGTCTCCCATAAATTTATCCGGAGTGATCACTTCCACTTTCATCATCGGCTCGAGGATCACCGGATTGGCTCTGCGACATGCGTCTTGCACCGCCATCGATGAGGCAATTTTGAACGCCATTTCGTTTGAGTCAACTTCATGATAACTTCCATCCCAAAGCTCCACTGAGACATTTACTATTTTAAATCCAGCCAACACTCCCCTGTCTAATCCTTCCTTGAATCCTTTTTCACAAGGTGCGATATATTCTTGCGGAATTACCCCTCCTTTAATAGTGTTCACAAACTCAAATCCGGTAGATCTCTTGGTATTTTTAGGCAAGTCTTCCAACTCTTCTTTCGTTAACACTTCCATCGGTTTGACTCTTATTTTCACGTGTCCGTAGTTTCCGCGTCCGCCCGACTGCTTGATATATTTTCCTTCTGCTTCTGCGTTGCCACTAATCGTCTCTCGATAAGCCACTTGGGGCTTGCCGACATTTGCTTCCACGGTAAATTCACGTTTCATTCGGTCCACAATAATTTCCAAATGTAATTCTCCCATACCAGCGATGATCGTTTCCCCTGTTTCTTGATCGGTGCTTACTTTAAAAGTAGGGTCTTCTTGAGCAAGCCTATTTAAAGCCATTCCCATTTTTTCTTGATCCGCTTTTGTCTTTGGTTCGATGCGAAGCGATATAACTGGTTCCGGAAAAACAATTCTGTCTAGAATGATTGGATTGTTTTCGTCGCAAATAGTGTCTGAAGTTATTGTGTCCTTCAGACCCACCGCAGCGGCTATTTCTCCGGCAAAAACTTTCTTTACTTCTTCTCGGTCGTTCGCATGCATTCTCAAAATTCGGCCAATGCGTTCTTTGTTGCGCGTGCGCGGATTATAGATATAACTGCCAGCGGTCAATGTTCCAGAATAGACGCGGAAGAAAATAAGTTGACCAACAAACGGGTCGGTTGCGACCTTGAAAGCAAGCGCGGAAAAAGGTTCAACGTCCGAGGCGTTTCGAGTAATCACTGCATCATCATTGTTCGGATCAATGCCTGAGATTGCGCGAATATCGGTGGGAGCTGGCAGATAGTCTATGACTGCGTCGAGCACTAGCTGAACGCCTTTATTTTTTAAAGCAGAACCGGCAAAAACTGGAAAAATTTTATTTGCGATAACGGCCTGACGAAGAATTTTCTTTAACACCTCAAAACTAGGGATCATTCCTTCCAGGTATTCTGTCATTATAATTTCGTCTGTTTCAACTATTTTTTCAATTAATTTGGAATGGTATTTCTTTGCATCAGCCAACAAACTTTCAGGGATCTCTTTTTCAATAACTTGATTACCCATTTCTCCCTCAAAATAGTATGCCTTCATCCGAAGCAAATCGATAACTCCTTCAAACTTTTCTTCCAAACCGATGGGGATTTGCGCTCGCACAGCCTTCTTGCTCAGTCTATCTAAAATAGTCGTGTATGAATGTTCAAAATCAGCGCCAGTTCTGTCTAATTTGTTTATAAAACAAATCCGAGGAACTTTCGCCTCATCCGCATAACGCCAGTTTGTTTCAGACTGAGGTTCCACGCCAGCCACTCCATCAAAAACAACCACGGCGCCATCCAAAACACGCAAAGAGCGTTTTACTTCTACTGTAAAATCAATGTGCCCAGGAGTATCTATAATATTAAAACGGTGCTTGAACTTGGATTTTGCATCCGCCTTCGCTAAGGCTTCGGCGGACACGTAGGTGGGTGTCCAAAAACATGTCACTGCGGCGGCGGTAATTGTAATTCCACGTTCTTTCTCTTGCTCCATCCAGTCCGTCGTTGTGTTTCCTTCATGCACTTCACCAATTTTATGTGATACCCCGGTATAAAAAAGAACCCGTTCAGTGGTGGTCGTTTTACCTGCGTCAATATGCGCGATAATTCCAAAATTTCTAACTTTTTCCAGAGGATAATCTCGTTCCATATAATTTTTCTACCAAGCAAAATGGGCAAAAGCTTTATTAGCCTCGGCCATTTTGTGTGTATCTTCTTTCTTTTTTATGGCGGAACCTTCGTTCTTGGAAGCAGCGATCAATTCATCAGCGAGTTTCAAGTGCATCGGCTTGCCCTTACCGCCGCGAGCGGCATCCCGAATCCAGCGCATAGCCAAAGCGAGTCTTCTTTCCGGTCGCACTTCAATAGGTATCTGATAGTTGGCGCCTCCGATACGCTTTGAACGGACTTCGGTTGAAGGGCCGGCGTTTTTCATCGCTAAATCAAAAATCTCCAGCGGATTTGGATTGCCTGTTTTTTCTTTAATCACATCAAAAGTCGCATACATAACCTTTCGAGCAGTTTCTTTTTTTCCAGACCACATAATGTAATTAATAAACTTCTCTAATTTTTGAGAATTGTAAATAAAATCAGGCTGGACTATATTTCTTTTTTTAACTTTTCTTCGCATTTTACTTTAGGAACTTTTTAATTTTATAAACTTTTTACTTTTTTGCTTCTTTTGGTTTCTTATTTCCATAAAGCGATCTGCCCTGTTTCCTCTTTTCAACCCCCTGGGTGTCTAAAACTCCCCGCACAATATGATACCTTACTCCAATTAGGTCTTTCACTCGTCCCCCGCGAATCAGAACCACCGAGTGTTCTTGCAAATTATGTCCCTCGCCGGGAATATAAGCCGTAACTTCCATGCCGTTCGTTAATCTAACTCTCGCAATTTTTCGAAGAGCCGAGTTTGGCTTCTTTGGAGTGGTGGTGGAAACTTTTGTGCAAACACCGCGCTTAAAAGGACTGGAAAAAAATATGGGTCTATTTTTCAGAACGTTAAATCCTCGCGTCAAAGCAACCGTCTTGTCTTTGGGATGGGCTTTAACTCTATTCTTTTTAATTAATTGGTTGATTGTTGGCATCAAACTTGATTCAAATTTAACTATCCAAATAAAATAGCACCCAATAAGACATAGGCACTATGAGCATAATATACTATTAAATAAAGTAAAACGCAAGACCCGTAAGAAGATGAAAAAGAAATATCAATATAGGCGTTAAATAGCTGGAAAAGAAAACAATAAAAATTAATAGTAAAATTAGCGAGTATTGCTCATAAGCGAGAATAAAAGAAAAAGCTGATTTGGGTAAAAAAGAAAAAAGTATTTTAGAACCATCCAGAGGCGGGATTGGAATCAGGTTGAATATTCCCAAAGCAAGATTTACCATAACGATTATAGAGGTTATAAAATAAAAACCAGTTGGCAAAGAGAGACCGGAAGTAAAACGAATGATGATTCCAAATATAATAGCTATTCCTATATTCGCTAGAATTCCAGCCGAGGCCACGGCTATCGTTCCTCGCTTTTTATCACTCAAATTATTCGGATTATACGGCACTGGTTTTGCCCAACCAAACAAAAAAGGAGAATGTGTTAAAACCAAAAGTATCGGCAAAAGAACCGAGCCGAAAAAATCTAGGTGCGCCAGCGGGTTCAGAGTCAGACGACCGGCGTGACGCGCAGTTTTGTCGCCGAAACGTTCAGCCACAAAACCGTGTGAAATTTCGTGAATCACGACGGACATAATTAATATGACTATATAGAAAACAGCGTCTTTTGCTTGCATAATGTTGTCTGTAATGATAGCATAAAAAAATCATGACGAAAATATGCGCGATAACAAAAAAAGGTTCAATTATGGGAGGCGGATATTCCAACCGAACTCGCGCCACCCAATTCAATCCGACTGGCAAAGTGCGAAAACATCTCAATCTTCAAAAGAAGAGAATTTTTATTCCGGAAATCAACAAATTTTTAAACATAGAAGTTTCTGTGCAAGGTATGCGCACAATGAAAAAGAATGGCGTCTATGCCACTCTACTTAAAGCTGGATTAATAAAATCCTAAGCTGGAATAAAAGTGAGTGCGGTGCCTTTCTTGCCGGAACGGCCGGTTCGGCCGATGCGGTGCACATAGGTGTCGTAAGTTTGTGGCACATCATAATTTATAACGTGCGTAACATCTGGAATGTCTAATCCCCTGGCGGCCACATCGGTTGCAATTAATATCATGATGTGATCTTTTTTAAATGATTCGAGTATCCGAATGCGTTCTCGGCTTCTCTTGTTGCCATGAATGCCGCCGACTTTAAATCCGAGCGCGTGCAATTCTTTAGCCAAAGAGTCCACACTGTGTTTCATCTCGCGGAAAATTAAAATTTTATTTGAACCATCTTTTTTTAAAACTTCACGTAGTTTTTCTAATTTTTCTTCCTTGTTCCTTACCCGAATCACGTCTTGGTCAATATTTTTTGCCGTCTCTCCGGAGATTACCGAAATGAAAACCGGTTCTTTTAAATATTGCTCTGTTAATTTCTTGATATCGGGAGAAAGAGTCGCAGAGAAGAAAAGCGTCTGGCGTTTTTTGGGAGTTTTACCAATTATATAAATCATATCATCTCGAAATCCCATATCCAACATACGATCCGCCTCATCTAGGACTACACTTTGACAGGCAGACAAATCTAAAACTTTTCGATCAATAAGATCTCGAAGGCGTCCGGGTGTGCCGATAACAAACGATACCCCGAGTTTTATTTCTCTGATTTGTTTCATTATCGGCAGTCCTCCTACGCAAGCCACAGAAAACATTCCGAATCCAAAAGCCAGATTTTTAAAATCGCTTTCTATCTGGAGCGCAAGTTCTCTGGTCGGCGCCATTATTAAAACCGTTTCTCTTTTAGCTTGCCCTTTAGTTTTTGAAATTTTTTCAATCAGAGGCAAAAGAAAAGCCGCCGTCTTGCCAGTACCGGTATTAGCCATACCAAAAATATCCTTGCCCAAAAGGATTGTCGGTATGGCTTGATCTTGAATGGGTCTAGGATTTTCAAATCCAACCCTTTTGATATTTTTGTGAAGTTGTGGGCTAAAAGGAAAATCCGCAAAGCGATGTCTGGATATGTAGGGTTTTTCCTCCACCTGAATACCCTTTTTGATAAAACGAGAAAAATCAATCCGTTCACCTCTTCGGACTGGTTTTTTAAAGTTCCTATTTCTTTTTCGTGCAAAACTTTGTGCAAAGCGAGAATGAGAACTTTTATTGAGTTTTCTGTAAACGTAAGTTATAATTTAAGTATAGCATTTTGTAAAAAGTTTGTCAATGTTTTATTAATCTTCCAAAAAACATATAATGAAAATATGGATAAAAAACTTACTGGTAAACACGCAGACGAATCATACTTAGACCTATTGGAGCATATAATGAAAAATGGCGCAACCAAGACCGATCGCACCGGGACAGGAACAAAAAGCATATTTGGATATCAAATGAGATTCAATCTTGCCGACGGTTTCCCTCTTTTGACCACCAAAAAAATGCCAATTAAATCTCTAATTCATGAACTCTTATGGTTCATGCGAGGTGATACTAATTTGAAATATTTAGCAGATAATAACGTCCATCTTTGGGATGAATGGCCATATAAAGCATATTTAATAAGGAATAAAATTAAGGTGCCAAAAACTAATTCTGAAGAATGGAGTACTGGTATCAAAGAATTCGTAGAAAAAATAAAAACTGAAAAAAATTTTGCGAAAGATTATGGAAATTTGGGACCGATTTATGGATATCAGTGGCGGAGTTGGCCCGCTTACGCTGAAGCTTCGGCGGGTCAGCCAGCTCACAAATATTATATTGATCAATTAAAAAACGTGATAGAGGAAATTAAAAAAAATCCAGATTCGCGCCGGCTGATTGTTTCGGCTTGGAACGTAGCGGATATAGAAGAGATGGCGAAAGCCGGACTGCCTCCCTGCCATTCCTTATTTCAGTTTTATGTCATTAATAAAAAGTTATCTTGTCAACTTTATCAGCGTTCTGGTGATACGTTTTTAGGTGTCCCCCTCAATATCGCTTCTTATTCTTTGCTGACTATGATTATCGCGCAAATTTGCGGACTGGAATTGGGAGAATTCGTCTGGACTGGCGGTGATGTGCATTTATATTTAAATCATTTAGAACAAGCAAAATTACAACTTTCTCGACGTAATGATATTCGCCCATTGCCGAAAATAAAAATAAATCCTCAAAAAAATAAATTGGAAGATTTCACGATAGAAGATTTTGAATTAATTGATTATCATCCGCAGGAAGCCATAAAAGCGCCCATTGCCGTATAATAATGATATTATGATTTCACTAATAGCGGCCATTGGTAAAAATAATGAACTCGGAAAAGGCAATGCTTTACTCTGGCATATGCCGGCCGATCTGAAACATTTTAGGAAGGTTACTTTATTACATCCGGTGGTGATGGGCAGAAAAACTTTCGAAAGTATTGGAAAACCATTACCTAATAGGAGAAATATCGTGATTACCCGAGATGCAAATTACAAAAAAGCGGGAGTTGAAATCGTTCATTCTTTAGCTGGAGCGCTTGATTTATTTTCTGACAAAAATGAAGAGATTTTTATAATTGGTGGGGCGGAAATATACAAACAAACTATGCCGATTGCTGACAAACTCTATATAACTCACATCGAAGCTGAAGACAAAAAGGCAGATGCCTTTTTCCCGAAAATTAATGAGAACGAATGGCGAGAAACTTCACACGAAGAACATCAATCAAATGAAAAAAATATTTTCTCGTATATTTTTTCGATTTACGAAAAAATCTAAGGATCCTTATCGGTTTTAATACGAATAAAAATATCTTTACCCTCGGGGGATTTTTCTTTTTTATATTTTCTATTTTTATTTTTTTCTATCTTTTCGATTAGTTCCTTTTCCAAATTAAAACCCATTTTTTCGCACATCCCAAGAATAAATATCATCACATCCGCAAATTCTTCAGCCACCCCAGGCCGATTTCTGTTGTGTTTAGAAAACGCTTCAGAAAGTTCTTCATACGCCCGACAAAACTCCAGCGCGATATCAGTCGTGTTAAAACCTTTTTCCAGTTTATTTCTCATCACCTCTTTTTGCAATTTTTTCAAATCCACCATAAAATTATTGGTCTTTATACGATTCAATTTTCTTATTTACAACTTCTAACTCTACTCCGGCTTTTTTAAAAACTATTTTTGATTGTTGGGTTGCGTGATAATCTTTCAAAGCAACCACTCTTTTGATGCCCGCGTTTATAATTGTTTTGGCGCAAGTATAACAAGGAACCATTTTACAATAAAGTGTTGATTGACTAATCGCCACCCCGCAACGCGCGGCATTGGCGATGGCATTTAATTCCGCGTGAGCGGTCCTCAGACAATGACGAGAGATTGTTCCATCATCTCCGGTGACAGTATGCATTTCATGTCCAACATCGTCGCAATGCGGTAAACCTATAGGCGAACCCACATATCCAGTCGCCAGGATTCGCTTGTCTTTAACCAAAATTGCGCCTGAACGGCCACGTTCGCAAGTGCCACGCGAACCAATTATATCAATCATTTGAACAAAATATTCATCCCAGGATAACCTTTTATGTTTTGTAACTTTTTTCATTTCTTTAATATACTCCCAAGAATCTAAAAATTCAATCCGCGTCTTTTTTCCCGAGCGCTTGGAGAACTTTCAAATACATTGCTTCAACAATCTTCTGCTGTTTTCTACCCGTCGTTACATAGTGATCTAGCCCGGGCGCAGAGTTGATTTCAATAATATAATAGTCGCAACTTTTCGGGTCTTTTTTAATATTCCCTTCTGTTACCATGATATCCACTCCAGAAATACGTAGCCCCATATCTCTAGTGAGGTCTATGGCAATTTTTTTAAAGTTGGGATGAATAGTATTGGTGACGTCGGAAGAATCGCCGCCAGCAGACAAATTAGCATTATCCAGCAAATAGATTTTTTTATCTTTTGGTAAAATGCTGTTTAAAGTATAACCAGTATGTTTTAATTTTAATTTAATTTTCTTGTCTTTAAAATTTATTTTTGTATCGCGCCCCGATATAATAAAAAACTTCTGTTTTTGTTTTAGCAGTGTTCGGATAGATTGTCGTCCGTCGCCTGTTACCGAAAGAGGTGAGCGTTCATAAGCGGAAATAACTTCTTTATCTAAAACTACAATTCGATAATCACGTCCCGGCAGATATCGCTCCATAATAGCTACTTTATCTTCCTTGAAAATTTCTCGCAGATTCAGAATTAACTCTTTTTTATTCCACGCCAGACATACTCCGAAACCCTGACTCTTGCTATTTGGTTTCACAATCACCGGATAGCCTAAGCGTTTGGCATAATTTAGCGCATAAGGAATCTTCCGATTGCTTTTAACTATCTTGGCCCAACTATCTTTAAAAACTGTCTTACCTTCTGCGACTGGATAACCTCTCTTCTGCATAAAGAATTTAGCATAATCTTTATCCCGAGCGATATCGGAAGAAGCGATATGATTGAGATCTAATGAATACATTCGAAGTGACCGCACCACGCCATTTTTATAAATTATCTGCGCGGCAATACTCCACTCTTTTTCCACAACAACTCTGGCACCAACCTTGGGGGCAAGTTTCATAACAAGTTTAGTTAAATATGGAAGCTTGTTCATTTTTTTCTTTTTAAGTTGGCAAAAAGCGGAGCGTAAATATCCTTTTTAGGGTCAATGATAAGTTCATTTCGCTTTATTTTATTGGTGAAAACAATTGGCGCTTCTCTTATTAAAGCGAGTGGTTGTCTTTCTTGACCTTCTCCCATGCAGAGCACCGCCGAAGTGGCGAGACTGTCCGCAATATTGGTTTTGGACATTCTTAATACTTTTCCAAAAATATCTTTTTGACCTATATAATTCTTAATGCCCCGAAAACCGGCATACCCCAGCGCTATCCCTAACGCTCCAGCGCGCAGGGGCATTAATCGCGAGTCGGTTATAATAATTCCCAAATTTTTCAGCCGGTAATTATGCATCAGTTTTTTTCGCAGAATTTCCGCGCGTTTCCAACTATTTTTTGGCAAGAGAATGAGTTTGCCATTTGCATTTGATTCATCAATGCCGGCCGAGGCGAGCATCATGCCATCTTTAATAGTCATCCAGACGATTTTAGTTTTTAGCGCAAAATCGCTTTCCTTCTTTAGGAGTTTAATTTTTTGGTTTATTCTTTCTCTGGTTTTTGCGTTTTTTTTATACTCTGAAGTCCTGCCTTCAGACAGAGATACTATTTTTGAAGTGATGACTAGAACAGATTTTTCGGGAAGTTTTTTTATATGTTTTAAAATAAATGAGAGCAAGTCTTCATTTTCTCGAAATATTCCAGTTTTTATAGCTTTAATTCGCATTTTTATATTGTAATAAAATAGTGCCTTGTTTATTAAGCTTCTTGATTGATTTTAAAACAAATTTGTGTTTTTTGAAAATAGCGCCAAAAAACATTGGAACACCAGTGGTAAAAACATACGGTTCAATAGTTACGAAAAGTTCATCCAACATTTTATTCAGGAGACAAAAATTATAAACCTTGGATCCGCCCAAGACTGCCACATTTTTATATTTTTTCTTTTGTAAAAATTTCTCTAAATTAGACTTTTGGGGGTTAAAGAAAATTACTGAGCCAACGGAAGAAAATTTCTGGACTTTAGAAGTTAAAACTATCGTGTCTCTCTTTTTAAGACGCGTTTCGGCTAATTTATAAGTATTGCGCCCGACAATTACAGCCTCCATTTTAGTTAGCGATTTTTGAAAAAAATTCCAGTCTGCCAGACTCGTCCAATTTGTCCCAGATTGACTATTTTGCGCTATGCGCCCGTCGATGCTGGAAGCGACAAAAGCCGTATACTTAATTTTTGTTGCCATATTTTCTTAAAATATGAATTCCTAAATATGAAAGAGGCGTGTAAAAAATTCCCATCACTACCTTATAAATCCACCATGGGATTATAATTAACAGTATTGTTTTTATGGGATAAACACCAATAAAAGCAATAGACATAAAGACAACTGTATCAAATAACTGGGACCAAATATTAGACAAATTGGAACGTAACCAAAAATACTTTTCACCAATATGTTTTTTAAAAAAGAAAAAAGAAAGAACATCTTGATATTCAGCAATAACAAAAGCAACGAGTGATGCTATGGCGAAACGTGCAGAAAGTCCGAAAATTTGGTTATAGCCGTTTTTTACCCAAAGGCCTTCGTGCGCCCAGGGCATAGCCGTAGAGATAAAAGAGTAAAGTAAAAAAAGCACGATACTTAAAAAACCAGCCATAACGAAATTGTTTGCCATCCGCTTACCATAAACTTCTCCAATCACATCCGTCATGATAAAAACTATTGGAAAAGAAAAAACCGCCACTGAAAGGTGCGTGCCAAAAAGAAAAGGCATTAGTTTTATCCCCAAAGTATTCGCGGCAAAAAGCGAACTGATATAAAGAGTCAAACAAATAAGAATTTTCTTATAATCTCGTTCAGTCAGTGTTTGCATTTTTTTTATTTTTATTCTTTAACCTCTACTCCTTACAGGAATAGAAGCGCTTAGCGCACATCTATGCCCATTGACCGAGCCGAACCAACGATGATCCGGATTGCTCCTTCGTCATCCTTAGCGTTCAAATCTGGCATTTTTTTCTTCGCTATTTCCAGAGCTTGTATGCGAGTTATCTTTCCAGCCTTAGTAATGGTATTCTTACCTGAACCTTTCTCTATTCCTGCCGCTTTCAAGATAAGCCCGCTGACTGGAGGAGTTTTTACGACGAAATCATAACTGCGATCTTCATAGACCGTAATTAAAACTCCAACTTTATCTCCTGCCATTTTAGCTGTTTGGGCGTTGAACTTAGTGACAAAGTCTCCGATATTGATTCCCGCCTGACCGAGCGCTGGTCCCAAAGGAGGCGCCGGAGTAGCCTTCGCAGCCTGAATTTGGAGTTTTATTTTTTTTGTTATTTTTTTTGCCATATATTTATTAGGTTAGATTAACTTAAATTTTCTTAACTTGCAAGAAGTCGAGCTCGACTGGAGTTTCGCGACCAAACATTGAAACAAGTACTTTTATCTTACCGCGTTCTTGATCAATAGAATTTACCTTACCCTCAAGATCTTTAAATGGACCATCAATAATCAAGATACTCTCACCGATAACCATATCGATATTATTATGTTTAGCCGTACCAGCATCCATTTTTTTGAAAAGATAATCCATTTCTTCGCTTTTAAGGGGTACGGGGTTCACTCCCGCGCCGACAAAGCCGGTCACTCTCGGAGTATTTCTCACCACATACCAAGAATCGTCGGTTACGATCATATCAACCAATACATAACCAGGATAAATTTTTTCTTCCACTTCTACCCTTTTACCTCCTTTTATTTTTATTTTTTTTTCAATTGGGACAATAACGTTAAAAATCCTGTCATGCATACTTAAAGAATCAATCCGCTGTTTCAAGTTGCGCAGAACAACATTTTCATATCCAGCATAAGTATGAATGGCATACCAATTTCTAGTTCCTTGTGTCTCCTGTTTTGCCATAAATCTAGCGATTAATTATTTTTTCCAAACCTTTTGAGAAAATAAAATCAAAAATACCTAAATAATACGCTATTATAACGGATAAAATTATCACAATCAAAGTATAGTAAAAAGTCTGGTTCCGGCTAGGCCAAATTACATGCCTTAATTCCATCTTTGTCTCTTTGAAATATTGAGTAATTTTTGACATACTTGTTGTTTAATTGAATGTTATTTTAAAAAACCCCCTTTCAAGGGCTCTTTTAACACTACTCTTTTTAGTGAAAATAGTCAAATAAAAATTTTCGATTGTCATATCCTTCCACCCATAATTTCATATACTAGCCTACGATGGGAAATTGCAAAAATTTTCACTTTTTGATTTTCTATACGAAAAATTATTCTGTAGTCGCCAACTCTCAATTTAAAATAACCTTTTAGTGATCTTCGTAATGGCTTTCCATACAACTCTGGTTTGGTTGTTAATTTTGTCTCAATGGCTTGCTTGATGCGATTTTTATACGAACCTGATATTTTAGGAATATCATTTTTTACAACTTTATCCACATAAAATATTTCGTAGTTCATAGGAAATCTATGTCCACGCCTGTTTGTGAGTCAAAAAACGAGCGTTTTTTATATCACGCTCTCCTGCGATTTTCTCAAGGACGATATCTTCTTCTATTTCAAGCGCAACACCCAAGAGATATACAGCTTTTGTAGCTTGTGGAATATGGTCGCGTTTAGCAATGCGAGAAAGCATTATATCTAGACTTGATGGCAAAGAAATATTTATTCTTTTTTTTATTGTTGCCATACAGAGTAGTGTATCAAAAGTGTATCACTTGTGTCAAGCAAGTTAGGTCTATTTTATCTCATAAGTTATCGTTACGTCCGAGCTGATTGTATGCTCGCCTTTTGGGATTACAGCTGGAGCTGACGCGGTGCTTACACCGCTCTTCATCATCACCGATTCGGCATATATAATGGGATAATTATTTCCTGATTCACTGAAGCTGGAAATCTTGCCCAAGCTTACGCCCAAATCTTTTACCAAAATCCCTGCCTTTGTTTTCGCATCGTCAATCGCTTTTTTTCTCGCTTGTGTTTGTATGGCATCTGGATTATCTATTTCAAAATTTGGACCATTTAAATCAGAAACACCCGTGATACCTAAACCTTGCATAATAGCGCCGACATTATCAGTGTTACGAATTTTTACAGTGACACTCTCGCTGGCCATATAGCCTATGATAATCTGCTTGCCATTAGGACAATAATAGGGAGAGGATGGATTCACAGTAATCCCGGCTGTGTCTGCGCCCATAGGGATCGGCGGGCATATTCCTTGCCGGTATTCATATTTAGGATAAAAAGAAACGTTAGCAGTTTTTATGTCTTTTTCATTTACCCCTTTTGTCTTTAAAAAATCCAAGGCTTTTTTTTCAATCACGGCCACTCCCGCCTGGGCGTCTTTAACTATTTTATCATCTTTGCTAATTGTAAAATAAACACTTGCGATATCTGGCACAGCCGTAATTTCTCCGTGACCAGAGAATGAAATAGTCGCCGGCGTGGTGTTCTCTCCCAACATATTGTTTTTCTTTATTTCCGAAAATATTTTAACAGCGAAATAAACCGACAAAATAACTATTAAAATAAACAACGCCTGAAATATTCTCTTTTTATTCTCTTCTAGTATTTCCATATACTCATTATTTATTAATTGAAACAAGTTCAACGTCGAAAATCAATGTTGAATTTGGAGGAATTACTCCGGGAACTCCATTCGCGCCGTAAGCGTCTGAGGGCGCTATGGTTAAAGTCTTTTTCTCTCCGACTTTCATTCCAACTATGCCTTTATCCCAGCCGGGAATTACTTGCCCAGCGCCTAAAGTGAAAACGAAGGGTTCGACGTGTTTGAATTTTGGATCAATGTTTGAATCAAAAACCGTGCCATTCTGGAGTCGCCCGGTGTAATTCATCGAAACCTGATCACCTATTTTTGCCACCTCCACTGTAATTGCTCCATTATTAGCAGGAACTGTCTGATTATTAGAATTCATATTTTCTTTTTTATTTAGATTGATAAAAATCAAAAACCCGACCAACACCAAGCAAATTATCACCGCCCCAATAATTCCTATATTTTTTTTATTTTCCATAAATTAAAGATAAACTTATTTATTCTAATAATTCAATTATAGACTTTATTATTTTTTCACACAAGATTGACTTCTGGCACAAGTTCCAGACCGAATTTTTCTCTGACATCGGCGATGATTTTATTAGCTAAAGCCAATATTTCTTTCCCGTCTGCTCCGCCGTAATTTACCAAAACTAACGCCTGTTTTTCATGCACGCCAACATTGCCTATTCTTTTTCCTTTCCAACCGCATTGTTCAATCAGCCAACCAGCGGGAATTTTTATTATTCCATTCTTGTTCGTTATCGCCGGAATGTCGATGGGTTCGTTAAAATATGGTATTTGGGGATAAATTTTTTGCAGTTTTTCGAATTGTTTTGGTTTCACAAAAACATTCTTAAAAAAACTGCCAGCATTGCCGATCACGGCCGGATCTGGAAGTTTGCTCTTGCGTATCTGTGAAACTGCGTCGCTGATGTCTCTTGGCTGTAGCCTGGCGAGCGAAGTTTTGGAGTCCATCATTTTATTTTTTTCTAAATACTCTTGCAGAATTTTATAAGTTATATTTTTATTTTCTATCTTGCTTAATAAAAGAGTGATGGCAGTGATAAAATATTTGTCTTTTAATTTATTTTTGAAAATACTATCTCGATAACCAAGTTCGCATTCTTCTTGGCTGAAAACTTTCTTCTTATTTTCTTCACCATTTTCTAAATTATATGCTTCCACACTCTTTAAGACATCGCGTAATTCTCTGCCGTAAGCTCCAATATTTTGCATCGGCGCTGCGCCGACGGTGCCTGGAATAAGCGCCAGGTTTTCAATGCCCCACCAGCCTCGCTCTACAGCAAAAATCACCAGATCGTGCCAAATTTCCCCACCCATACATCTTAGAACGACATTTTCAGAATTTTCACTTAAAATCTTTATACCTTTTAATTTATTTAAAATAACTAAACCGTCAAAATCTTTTGTGAATAAGACATTACTTCCTCCACCGAGAAATAATTTTTCGCTATTTTTAAATTCTGGAGTATTAAAAAGTTTTTTTAAATCAATTTCACTGGTTATTTTGACGAAAAACTTGGCTTGGACCGATATGCCAAAAGTGTTTAATTTAGATAGATTGTAATTAGTCTGAATTTTCATGTTTTTATGCTCGCCTAATATTTTTCAGTATATCAAAATAATAAATATAAACAAAAAAGCCGCTGGCTCTTTCTTAAAGAAAAAGTCTCAACGGACTTCACGATTGGGCTGGGGGTCCTTTACTCAGAGATTAGGACCCCCAGCTTTGACGTATGTTCCCAAAAAGAGATACTTATCCATTTACCGTATGGCTTAATACCTCAATCAAAGAACACAGTCATCGGTATAGTATCACAATTAAAAAAGTATGAAAAATTCCCCCTGTTAATATCTTAATGTATTGATCGAACCATCTTTATTTAATTTAATTACTTTGGACGCTTTGCCTTCAATCGTTCCCCCATCGATGTACAAATCGACTGAATCTCCAAAATATTTTTTCGCTTCAGAAATATTTTGCGCCGGAGGCAGACCTTCTAGATTTGCTGAAGGCGCGATCAGCGGACCTGTTTTTTTTAATAAGTTTCGCAAACCTTTCTGCCCAGGCAAGCGAAAGGCCAAAGTTTTAGCGCCACGATACAGATACGCGAATGTTTCATCTTCACAATCTAGAACAATGCTCACCGGCGCGCGCTTGTTCCCTCCAGAATCGGATCCCCAATATTTTTTGATCGCCTTTTTTTGTTTTTTTGAAATAATAATTGAAAATTTTTCAAGCTCGCTAATATCCCCAATAAGTATTATGCAAGGTTTGTTGGGCGCGCGTTTCCGCATCTCATAAATGCGATTAACCACCGCAATATTTTGCGCGCAACCCAACAGGCCATACAAAGTATCTGTGGGCATAACCACAACACCGTCTGTCTTTAGCGTTTTGACAAGATTCTTATTATTCCGTATATTATCCCAATTCATGGAAATTATTCTACTATTACTATATAATTAAACAATATGATAATAAAAAATATTATTAAGTTTTTAAATAAACTGGAGGACAAAATAAAAAGAAAATTGAGCCATTATCCTATTCTTTACGCTGTTATCGGAGGGACTGGAATCATCCTATTTTGGCGCGGAATATGGCATTTGGCGGATGATCTGAAGGTCAGTAGCATTATTTCAATAATCATTGGATCCGTTATTCTTCTTGTGACAGGAGTATTCGTTTCAGCTTTTATTGGAAACCGACTTATTATTTCTGGTCTGGTGGGTGAAAAAAAGATAGCGGAAAAAGAAGAAAGTGAAATAGAAACAGAAGAAACCCAACTGCGAAATCTACAAAGCACCTTAAATAAACTGGAAAAGAAACTTGATCACATTGATAAAGAGATAGAAGAAAAATAAGGGGTGCCTACTGGGAATTGAACCCAGATCAAGAGCTCCACAAGCTCATGTGTTAACCGTTACACCATAGGCACCAGGTGTTGCTATTTATACCAAAAAAATTCTATAAATGCCACTTTTCTTTTTTTTAATATAAGAATTATTTGAAAACCTGCAAACAAGTTTGAAATTTTCTTTCATCCCCGGTGCGGGATGGGAGAATCGAACTCCCAACCTCAGTTTGGAAAACTGACGTTTTACCATTAAACTAATCCCGCAATGTCGGGCCGCTGGGAATTGAACCCAGTCTAAATGCTCCCAAAGCACTTGTACTACCGGTATACTACGGCCCGTTTTTGTTCGCTAAAGCTTTGGCGGGCAAGCCTGCTTTTGCTTTAACACTGACCCAATATATCATAGAATAATATCTTTGACGACTTTTATTTTTGCATTTTTGTCCTTTAGATTTAAAAATACAACCAATAAATCCACTTGCCATTCTCTTTCATCCAGTTTTTTAGATAATAGGTAAGTTTGAATTATGCGCGCGAGCCTTTTTAGTTTCCATGGGTGCATATTGTCTTCGGGTTTATATTGATCTAGAGTTTCTTCAATAGCAACACCGCTTAATGTTTCACGCGCAACAGATTTTACTTCTATAAAATATATCTTATTATCTTTTTGAGCTACAATATCTATTTCACCCCATTTTTTAGTATAATTTCTTTCTAATATTGAAAAACTATGTTTCATAAGAAACTTTACCGCTACATTTTCACCAATTTCTCCTATTTTTTGGGTTTCTGAAGTAAATACTTTAGGCATTTCTTTATTTAAACGAAGCTTTTAATAAAGATCGATATTCTAGTTTCACGAATAACGTTATTAAATATGTTTCACGTGAAACCCTAGGCTTAATTTAATGTCTTTTACTAAAATATCTTTATTTATTAATGTATTTCTAATAAAATAGCCCTTAAGAGACAATTTATTAATATGTCCTTTATAAACATTACCAACATAGTTATCCCCAGATCTGTTTAAAATACTCAAGATATTTATGTATTAATATTTTCATAAAGGACAGATGCTTTTATTTTAACTTATTTCTTTTTAGTGCACCCGGGGGGATTTGAACCCTCAATGACAGTTCCGAAGACTGTTGTGATATCCATTTCACTACGGGTGCGTTAATATTGATTATACATTATATCTATTTTTAGTAAAATAGCCTTATTAAAAAGCTTAAAATATAAAATTGCAATATGTTTAATATAATATATAATTAAATAATTAAAAATAATTTTGCGGTCATGGTTTAGTGGTAGAACACGACCTTGCCAAGGTTGAGACGAGAGTTCGATTCTCTCTGGCCGCACAAAGTAAGGCTAAGAAGGCAAACTGCTTTGCCTTCGGGAGAGAAACGAAAGACTTTTCGTTATCTACCGAAGGTAGATCGAAAAGCACCTGGCTATGTAGTAGCCGATTCTCTCTGGCCGCACAAAAAATAGTGAACTCAATAAATAAAAATTTAAGTAAGGATTTAACATCAAAAATACCAAAGGAAGTTTCACATGTAACAACTACGCTTGAACAAGCTGGTTTTGAAGCATACTTAGTTGGTGGATGTGTTCGAGATCTCTTGATGTCACAGATCCTGAATCCAATCGAAGGAGATAAAGAACCAAAAGATTGGGATATTACGACAAATGCTAAGCCGGAACAAATTATCGGTCTTTTTGAGAAGACTATTTATAAAAATAACTTTGGAACTGTCGGAGTCTGTGTTTCTTCCTTCAACCATACTAAAGATGTTCCATGTGAAACATTTACTGATAATGTTATTCGTGAAACACCAAAATATGAAATTATTGAGGTTACACCATATAGAATTGATGTAAAATATAGCGATTTTAGACATCCGGATGAAGTTAAATTTAGTAATAAACTTGAAGATGACCTTAAAAGACGAGATTTTACAATAAATGCTATGGCCTATGGAAAAGGACATCTAGTGGATGTCTTTGATGGTCTAAAGGACATAAAGGACAAGACATTAAGAGCGGTTGGAAAGCCAAATGACCGTTTTCAGGAAGATGCCCTTCGAATGTTGCGCGCTGTGCGTTTATCTTGCCAATTAGATTTTTCTGTGTCATATGAAACAACCGAAAGTATTTTTAAAAATGCGGATTTAATAAAAAAAATATCACCCGAACGCATACATGATGAATTTGTAAAAATAATTATGTCGAAAAATCCGAGCAGTGGAATTGTAATGTTGTATAAATTTAATTTGTTAAAAAATATAATTCCGGAACTCGAGGCAGGGATAGGCTGTGAACAATTAGGGGAACATATTTACGATGTCTGGGAGCATTTGCTTCATGCCTTGCAACATGCGGCAAACAAGAATTGGTCTTTAGAAATAAGGCTTGCAGCGCTTTTTCACGATATTGGGAAACCGAAAACAAGGAGATTGGCAGAACTACCGAATAATTTATCAGGTCCTCGGTTCTCTGGGTCCCCATCCCAGCCAGACCGTGCTAAATTATTTAGTAGCTCTGCCAAAAAGAAATTTACTTTTTACGGCCACGAAGTTGTCGGCGCGCGAATGGCAAAAAAAATAATGGAAAGATTGAAATTTCCTAAAAAAGAAATTGAACTGGTGGAAAAACTTGTGCGCAATCATATGTTTTTCTCTGACACGGAATTGATTACGCTCTCGGCGGTGCGAAGGATAATTGCAAAAGTTGGGGTGTCTAATATTTGGCTTCTGATGAATATTCGCGAATGTGACCGGGTCGGAATGAAGAAAAAAGAAGCGCCATATAGACTGCGAAAATATTTTGCAATGGTAGAAGAAGCTCTGCGAGACCCGATATCGGCAAAACAACTAAAAATTAATGGAGAATTTATGATTAACAAGCTTGGTATCAAACCTGGACCTAGGATGGGATGGATCTTGAATGCGCTTTTGGAGGAAGTGCTGGATATTCCAGAGAAAAATACAGTCGAACACTTATCTGAACTGGTTAAATCTTTAAATATGCTCGGAGATATTGAACTTAGGGTGCTTGGTGATCGGGGAAAAGAAAAAAAAGAAGAATTAGAGGAAGAAGAAATCGCCAAACTTCGTGAAAAACACGGGGTTAGAAAATAGCGTGATTTGTCCACCGTTAGCTAGAACAAAGTATTGACTTCTCATAGCTTTTAAGCGTATTGTATTGGAGGAACAAAAGTAACCACTAAAAATAGAGAGTAACTATGAAAAAACGAATAGCGGATTTCAAAGATGTCAGTTTCAACAGTGACAGTGGTTCGGAAGATGGTCCTTTCACATGGTACGATGACGAATACGCAAACAATAGTGTCATTATGACGCTTGTCTGTAACCTACTAATGTTGGCTGCAACGATAATTTTCGCATTGGTTTGCCTGACAATCGCCGTATCAATTGCCACCAGTATTTGGTGGGCGTTCATCTATAAGACACAGATTGCAATTCCCGTGAGTTTAGCCCTTGGTGCCATAATCTGGCTTATTCGCGAATGCAATAT
>ERZ1292629.232-Hain-H43-01um-R1-232-length-59125-cov-23_pt1 | contig 59125 bp, 58 predicted proteins | sample MGYA00564399_ERZ1292629 | MGnify/ENA primary metagenome ERZ1292629 (study PRJEB36523, sample SAMEA6512636) | groundwater metagenome | collected 2019-01-08 | study: AquaDiva: Metagenomics assemblies of 32 groundwater samples
CTTCTAAAATGACCGACAAAAAACTTATTTTGGTAACTGGCGGTGCGGGCTTTATCGGCTCGCATCTATGCGCACGTCTCGTTAAAGACGGTCATCGCGTTATATCGTTAGACAATTACTTCACCGGCAGTCGTGAAAATCACATATCAGGAGTTGATTATCGCGAGGGCCACACCAAGGACATCGAGAAGCACATCCCAGAAAAGCCAGACGTTATCTACCATCTTGGTGAATATTCTCGCGTCGCTAAGAGCATAGAAGAGCCGGCGCTCGTATGGAATCTAAATATGGAAGGCACATTCGGCGTTCTAGAGTTTTGGCGTACGCGTGGAGGTAAGCTCGTGTACGCCGGTTCGTCCACCAAGATGGCCACTCCGCGTCCCGAAGGCACTCTGGGGAGAGACCTCTCGCCATATACATGGGCCAAAGCGTCCAATACAGAGTTAGTTCGTAATTACGGCCATTGGTACGACCTGCCGTACTCTGTTGCGTATTTTTATAACGTGTACGGTCCGCGCGAGCAGGCGGGCGAGTATGGAACAGTCATTGAAATATTCAGACAAAAGTTCCTTAATGGAGAACCGCTTCCAGTACGTAGTCCCGGCACACAGGAGCGAATTTATACGCATGTAGAAGATACTGTGAACGGTCTTCTCCTCGTAGGAGAGAGTGGAGAGAAAGACGAGTACAGCATTGCCGCGAAAGAAAGTTATCCGATACTCAAGGTCGCCCAGCTCTTCGGAACTGAAATCACTATGCTACCGGCACGCAAGACCAGCCGGCCGTCTGCCGCGATTGATACCGATGCTGCGAAGATAATCGCCCTCGGGTGGAAGCAGGGACACACATTGGAAGAATACATACGCGACATCAAAGAGAATACCGGTGCACACTCGACTGTGCGATAAGACATTGAATGAAACACATTCTTGTTTTTTCGCTCGCTTACTACCCTAATTTTGCCGGCGGTGCGGAGGTGGCCGTGAAGGAGATTACGGACCGCATTAATCCGACTGATATAGAGTTCCACATGGTCACACTTCTATTTGACCGTTCTGCTCCGCGCAACGAGCTTATTGGGAACGTGCATGTGCATAGGGTAGGTTTTGGCGGGGCGTATCTCTCCAAGATTTTATATTCTCCACTTTCCGCGCTTAAAGCGTGTTCACTGAACAAAAAACTTCATTTTGACGCAATGTGGGTGATGATGACCTATATGCTTTTCCCAGCGATGCTGGCGCGCTTATTCGGTCTCCGAGCCCCATACGTCGTCACTCTTCAAGACGGCGATACGTACGAGAAGGTGTTTGAACGCTGGTTCATTCGGCCGTTCGCGCCGTTGCTTGATTCAGGTTTCAGGAGCGCGACGATGGTGCAGACTATTTCAACGTATCTCGCGACATGGCCGCCTCGACGCGGATACAAAGGGCAAATTGAAGTCATTCCAAATGGTTCGTCGTTACCGTCCGCACAAGAATATTCGGCGCAAGAACTTGCGGAACTTAAAGCGAAAATTGGTAAAAAAGACGGAGAAATATTTTTAATCAGCGTTTCTCGGCTAGTGTACCAAAAGGGGATTGACACGGTTATCAGCGCGCTCACTTTATTGCCGCCACACGTACGACTCTTAATCGTTGGCGACGGACAAGATAAAGAAATGCTTGTGAATCTCGCTCGAGAACTCGGAGTGATTGAGCGCGTCATATTCACTGGACAAGTTGATAGAACGATGACAGCGAAATACAGAAAAATCTCTGATATCTTCGTATTGCCGAGCCGCTCGGAGGGTCAGGGTATCTCATTTCTCTCCACGATGGTGTCCGGACTCCCAATTGTCGCGACGCAGGAAGGTGGCATAGCTGATTTCCTATTTGACGCGAAGCGCAATCCAGATAAAGAAACAACCGGCTGGGCAGTAGACAAAGATTCTCCGGAACAAATTGCCGAAGCGATAAAAGAGATTCTCGCGAATCCTGAACAGGTAAAAAAAGTAGTCGCGACCGCACGCCAGTTCGCGATAGAAAATTTTGATTGGGACGTTATCGCAAAAAACATGCGCGAGAAAGTCTTTGGACGTGTTTTGAAATAAAATTATGAAGCTCGGCTTTATTGGACAAGGGTGGATAGGGAAGAATTACGCGGACCACTTTGAAGACCGCGGTTTTGACGTCGTGCGGTATGCAAAGGAAGAATCATATATCGCCAATAAAGAAAAAATCGCCGACTGCAACATGGTCTTCATAGCTGTACCGACTCCGACAACGCGAGAAGGGTTCAGTGCGAAAATTGTTGAGGACGTGCTTGCGTGTGTGGGAAAAGGAAAGATTGCCGTCATCAAGTCTACGATATTGCCCGGCACGACGCGAAAGTTGCAAGAAAAGTATCCAGATATCACAGTACTTTTCAGTCCGGAATTCTTGCGCGAGGCGACGGTGCGCGAGGATGTTGACCATCCGGACCGCAACATCATCGGCATCACGCGCGAGGAGCATCATTCCACTGCAGAAGAAGTTATGAAGATTCTCCCACGAGCGCCGTATGAGAGTATTTGTTCTGCAGAAGAGGCAGAAATCACTAAATATGCTGGCAATACCTTTTTATATCTCAAGGTTGTGTATATGAATATGCTCTATGACCTAGCACAAACCTTCGGCGGAGACTGGGAGACGGTTGCGAAAAATGTCTCGGCCGACCATCGTATCGGTAATTCGCATATGTATCCTGTGCATGCGAGTGGTCACAGCAAGGATTCGGGCAGAGGTGCCGGCGGGCATTGCTTCATCAAAGACTTCGCGGCATTCGCGGATTTATATAAGAAAAATGTCCAAGATGCCGTTGGCCACGAATTGTTTACTGCGATTGAACGCAAGAATATCAGTCTACTCCGCGCGAGCGGTAAGGACCTTGGGCTCCTAGAAGAGGTATACGGTCGCGCCTGAATGCTACACTTCTACGTACATGGAACCCTACGATTTTATTGTGGATACCGTACGCGAGGCGGGAGAACTATTGCTTAAACTGCGCGATGAGGGCTTTACAGCGACGCACAAGGGTTCTGACCCGCGCGATATCGTGACGTCGGTAGATACTGCGGTAAACGAATTTATTATCGGCAAAATTAAGGAGACGTTTCCAAACGATGTAATTTATTCGGAAGAAGGAGGTGGAATTACTTCCGGAAAGAATTCATGGGCTGTTGACCCAATTGACGGTTCATCTAATTTCTCGCGTGGCATTCCGCACTACGCGGTCTGCATAGCTTTTTTAGAAAACGGTGTACCGATAGCAGGGTCTGTTTTTAATCCAGTGACAAACGAGCTTTTCAGTTTCAAAAAAGGTAGTGGCGCATTCCTCAATGGCAAACTTATTTCAGTTTCCAAAATTTCTGACCTGAAAGAAGCGTCAGTATTTCTTCATGCCGGGAGGAAGCCGGAACTCTGGGACTGGGGTGGCACTTCGTACACGAAACTGCTCACGCACGCGAAAAAGACCAATAACTACGGTGGTTCAGCGCTGGACGCTTGTTTTGTCGCCGCAGGCCGCATAGAAGCGAATATCTATGGCCGTCTCACGACGATGGACATCGCGAGCGCCATCGGCATTCTGCTTGAGGCAGGCGGTCGGGTTGTGAATGAGAAGGGAGAGCAGATTGCCTATTCTACTGAACCGCAAAAAGTAGTGATGACGAATTCTGAAGAGATTGAGCGGTCGCTTCTGAAACTTCTTTTTTAGGCAATTGCGAATTCGCGCTGACGTTTTTTTTCTTCTTCTGAACGCAGAGCGTTGCGCGTTGCGATATATTTTTCCGTTACTTCTTTCGCGACAAGACGATTTTCCAGGACAGCCATAAGAGCTTCACGCCAATACTCTAGACGTGCAAGAGTCAGCTTGTGCAAGTCCCCTGCCGTTTTCTCAAGCGAGCGTGCATAGTAATCAAGAAGGAAAGCGATTTTATAGGCGCGCATGAGTCGCAGAGACAGATACTCATCTTCACCGCGGTTATCTCTAACGTACTTTGTAAGAATGCGCTCCAATTCTGGGCTATGTATAAGCATGTAGTTAAGAAAACGCGCCCACCCCTCGTATTTATTGCCGAAGTGGATAGTCGCGTAGTTCGGCACACAGTCCAGCATATAGAGAGTGTGCTCTATGAGTCTGAAATTATGCGGGACGAAATCAGTGTGTGTAAGATAGTTCGCATAACGGTCAATCGTTATGACATTTCCCTTAAGAAATTTCTCCGCAGTTTGTAACGTCGTTATGAGGGATTCGTCCGGATATTTTTGCGATATTGATTCCTTTAGTCTATTAAAATCCTTGAGATACTCAACGCTAGAGAGCACTGGAAATATCTCCTTCACCGTCCGCAGATGCTCATAGGTCGTTGCGTGGAACGACTCTTGCGCTTCAAATGCCGATAGTGCGATAAAAAACTGTTCTTCTATTGTGTGTCCTACAAACACTTTTTCCTGCGGGATGAAACGAATGATGAGAAAGACATACTCGCTAAGCACGCCATAATATAGTTCCTCCGGAATCAATATCTTTTTATCTGCGAACGAAAGCGACCGCATCAGGTCGCGTGATTTCTTCTCGGATTCTATTTCTTTTTTCCCGTCTTTGTTACGACTGGCTTTTATAATAACTTTCGTCCCGCTTTTCCCTTCTGTACCGGCGAGTACTAATTTACCTCCTGACATTAGGTAACGTTCACCGCTAATATAGGGTTGTAATGTATCAAGAGAAAAACCTAGAGGATCTAGGAGTACGGAGATAGCGGGTAGCTCATTCATTGTAACCTTATAAATATAATTCTATACTAACTATAACGCTATGAAAACCATACTCGTTACAGGTGCCGCTGGGTTTATAGGTTCAAACTTGACCCGCACTCTTTTAGAGAAATGGTATAGGGTCGTTGGCATTGATAATTTTGATGATACATACGACACGCGCTTCAAAGAGGCTAGTATTGCGCCATTTCTGACTAACTCCAACTTTGTACTCAACAGGACAGACATCCGCGACCTGCCGGCGCTCACCGCAGTATTTGAAGCAGAGAAGCCTTCATATGTTGTCCACCTAGCGGCGAAGGCAGATACGCGTAAGGCAGTGGACACTCCGCGTATTTATACGTCAGTTAATATTGACGGCACGCTTAATATTCTTGAGCTGTGTCGCCAGTATCCGGTAATCAATCTCGTTGTCGCGTCGTCTTCGTCCGTCTATGGTAACTCGTCGCATGTCCCGTTTACTGAAGACCAACCGGCAGACCGACCAATTTCGCCATACGGAGCCACTAAGCGCGCAGTAGAATTACTTGCTCATACGTATCACCACAACTTTGACATGAATATCACATGCCTACGATACTTTAATGCTGTTGGTGAGAATAACCGTCCGAATATGGTTCCATATATTTGGGCTGACAATATTTTGCGAGGCGAGGAGATAGAAATCTCGGGTGACGGAAGCCGAAGGCGCGACTACACATATATCGGCGACATCGTGCGGGGCACGATACTCGCAATGGAGAAGCCCCTCGGTTTTGAAGTGATCAATCTCGGCAACAATACACCGGCATCACTCTCCGAGCTTCTCGCAATTTTTGAAAAAGTTATTGGCACAAAGGCAAAAGTGAAGAACCGCCCTAGTCATTCTGCTAGCGTGGAAGTGACCTATGCAAACGTAGACAAGGCAAAAAAACTTTTAAATTGGGAACCAGAAGTTTCGCTTGAAGAAGGAATCACGCGACTAGTCGCGTGGTTTCGTGCGAACCGTTTATGAAATCCTGACTGAAAACCAAGCTTTTTGAGACGCTATTAAAATGATTTACCCTCACCTTGCGGAGAGGGCGAGCCCGAAGGCATTTATCTAAGCATGATATGCCAAGCTCCAAAAAAAGTCAATCACACGACTGTTGATAATATTAAGCAATTGATTTCGCTTGAACAGACTGGAAAAACCCAAGTAGAGTTTTCAGATGCGCGTCCCACGAGAACTTATCGTTCAAAATCTTTTCTGCGCCATCAACCAGCCTTGTTCGTAGTTCAGGATTATCAAAAAGCCGTGCGATAGCGTCGGAGAGAGCCTGGTCGTCTCCTGCGGGTACCAAGAGCCCGCTTATTTCATTATAAACAGCCTCGTTCGTGCCGGGGATATCTGTAGCGACCATTGGGATGCGCGCGGCGAAGCTCGTGAGCGCCGTGTGTGGCAGACCCTCATATGTTGAATTAAGCACATAAACTTCAGAACTCTTTCGCAGGTGCCATGTCTCGGCTCTAGAGACGCGTCCAGTGAATTTTATGCAATCGTTCACTTCGAGTTCTTTGGCAAGAGCTTTAAGTTTTTCTTCTTCCGGGCCATCGCCAGCTATAATAGCGCGTACATCGGGGAATCGTTTTTTGAGAATAGCAACTGCGCGAATGATGCCGTCCAGTCCTTTCCATTCCACAAGTCGCGCAGTGGTAACTATTTGATGCATTACTGGAGTAGCAGAGAAAGGCGCTTCCGCGTCTTTTTCCGCAGCGTTATAGTTCACAACCGCCCGTTCGTTTTTGATTCCGTAAGTTCGCACAATTGCATCACGAAGATAGAGAGACGGCGTCGTAACGATGTTGGCATGTCGCAAGACGAATCCCTGTATCGCCATGCGGACAGACGTTCGCCACCCACCGTCAGGGTCCGCGAGAAATTCTTCAAGGCGTTTCTTTGTTTGTCTCTCTTGGCTCGCACGTTCCCATGCTTCGTCGCCGACAAATTTGAGGACGACCGGAATGTTCCGTAACATGCCGACGAGTATGGCTGGGAGACCAGAAGCCATCGCATTTTGCACATAAATAACATCTACACCTCGCGATGCTTTGAAGAGGTCAAAGGTGAATTTGAGAATCCGTAGCGGAAGAGGGCGTCGTTTGCTGGCGACAAATAGAGTCGTGCCCGGAATGATTTCAGAAGTGCTCGCATATGCCACGATCACTATTTCATGTTTGTCGCGAAGCCGTATAGCGAGCTCTTTTGTATATGTCGCAGGACCGCCTATTTCAGGCGGATATACAGGTGTTGCGAGTATTATACGCATAGAAAGACAGTATATCATCTTGTTTTTTTGCGACCAACTACGGATGTAAAAGGTTATAAAAACCGTTACACTAGATACAATGCGAGTTTTAATGATAAGCGGAGACCCCCATATCCTTACGCAGGGGAGTGAGGCGTATTCGCGCCTAGAGATGCAAATGACACAGGTAGAACAGCTGGACGTATTCGTATGGCCCCAAAAACATTCGTGGCGAGAGATTTCTCTTGTTGCACAAAAAAATGCATATGACGTTGTAACTGCGCAGGACCCGTTTTGGCGAGGTCTCATCGCGTGGCGAGTCGCGCTTCGTGTCGGCACGCGACTTAATCTTCAAGTACATACGGACATTTTGCGTGAATCTTTACTGAAGCGAGCGCTCGCGCGATTTCTATTGCCGAAAGCAGACACTATTCGTGTCGTTTCTGAAAAATTAAAAAAACATCTTGAGCAATTCAAATTGCGTGGGACCATTTCTGTACTGCCCATATATGTTGAAACATCGCATCTCGCTGGACTTTCACACCATCAGCATCCGAGTTTTGAAAAAACTTTGCTTTGGATAGGGAGATTTGAAAAAGAAAAAGATCCGACCTATGCACTTATAGTGCTAAAACAAGTTCGCGACGCGGGGGTTAACGCGGGTCTTATTATGCTTGGTGCAGGAAGTCTTGAAAGAAAATTGCTTGAGCATGCAAAAAGTCTCATGCCATATGTAGAATTTCCGGGTTGGCAGGACCCGAAACAGTATCTGGAAATGGCGAATGTAGTAATCAGTACCTCTTTGTTTGAAAGTTACGGAGCAAGTATTATTGAAGCGCTCGCCTCTGGCGTGCCGGTCGTCTCGCCGGATGTGGGAATCGCTAGAGAAGCCGGGGCGGTTGTCGTGCCGAAAGAGAAACTAAGCGAAGCAGTAATAGAAACGCTTAATTTCGGCAAGCGCGGAAAACTCAATTTAACGATGCCAAGCAAAGAGGATTGGGCGAAACGGTGGAAAGAAACACTCTAGTACTATCGTCGTAGCCCATATGTGCTACAATATCACTATGACTACAAAAACAGCATCAGTGCGTGCTCGTATAGAGCCTTCTATAAAAAAGAAGGTTGAAGCGGTATTGTCTCAAATTGGTATATCCCCATCAGAAGCCATCAATGTCTTTTATCGACGTATCGCGAGCGATGGCGGGATACCGTTTTCTCTTAATGTGCCAAATGCCGAGACGCGTGCCGCTATCCGCGCTCTTGAGCGTGGGGAGGGGAGGCGCGTCTCTCTGAGTAAGTTCATCAAGGAGATGCGAGAAGTTTCTAAGACGGCATAAGCATCATGCGTGATGTCATATATCTGCCCGCACTTAAGAAAGATCAGATGCGCATGGCGCGTCGAGGGAAGAATGTCCAGAGACTTGCCGATGTGGTGACACTTCTTTCTGTAAAAGGATCTCTTCCAGGTCGTTATCGTGCACATAAGCTACAGGGTGAGTACCTAGGATATTGGGAATGTCATCTGGAATCGAATTGGCTTCTTCTATATGTACTAACATCTGAGACAGTGTCGGTCATGAGGACTGGCACTCATAGCGACCTTTTTGAATAATATGAAATTACTTATTTGTACACAAACGGTAGATACAGACGATTCGGATCTTGGATTTTTTGTGCGTTGGATAGGAGAATTTGCCAAACACTGCGAGAAGGTGGCGGTAATTTGTCTGCGTGAAGGGAAGCATGAATTATCAACTAATGTGAAAGTAATCGCTTTAGGAGCAGTAAACAGAAGGCAGAGGGCAGTAAGATTTATTTCTCTCATTTGGAAACTGCGTAAAGAATATGACGCGGTGTTTGTACATATGAATCCGGAATATGTCATGGTGGCCGGCATATTATGGCGACTGATGAATAAGCGCATAGCTCTGTGGTACACGCACAAGAGCGTTAATTTGAAACTACGAATAGCTGTTCTTTTTTCGCATATTGTTTTTACAGCATCCAAAGAAAGTTTTCGTTTGCGTACGAAAAAACTGCGCGTGATGGGGCACGGCATAGACACAGACTTTTTCTCTCCTGATTCAAGCATTGTGCGTGGAGACTGGATGCTCTCTGTCGGACGTCTTATGAGAAGTAAGCGACACGACCTCGCTATTCGTACAGCGACACAAGAAAATAAAGAATTACGTATTGCAGGCGAAGGTCCTGAACGAGAAAATCTTGAAACACTCGCCGGTAAGCTCGGAGCACGCGTGCGGTTTTTGGGAGCTTTAACCCAATTGCAATTGCGTGACGAATATAGAAAGGCCGGTTATTTGATACATACGAGTGAGACAGGAAGCCTTGATAAAGTGGTACTTGAGGCGCTCGCATGCGGGCTGCGTGTCAATACAAACGATCCGACACTCAAACCGCTCGAGAATGCCAGCCCAGAGTATGTTCGAGAGCACCACTCGCTTGCGCGACTCATTCCTGCGATACTAAAAATTATATGAGCAATTCGCCACAGGTTGATAGGTCGCACTATGATTTTAATAAATATGCTTTTGAAGGGCGGTTCGTAAGTTATTATTGGCAACTTAAAGAAGTATTGGCGCTTAATCCCAAGTCTGTGCTCGAAATCGGAGTTGGCGATGGAGTTTTTGGCAGTTTTATAAAAAACAACACAGAAGTTTCATATACATCTATTGACGTCGCTCAAGATTTGCATCCAGACGTCGTGGGGAGCGTTCTAGAGCTTCCGTTTGCAGACGAGTCGTTTGACGTCGCATGCGCTTTTGAAGTTTTGGAGCATTTGCCGTTTGACCAGTTTGATCGTGCGCTCGCCGAGCTCAAGCGCGTGGCGCGTACGCATATCGTGATAAGCCTGCCACATTTCGGACCGATGCTTTCTTTCTCACTTAAAATTCCATTCTTACCACAAATCCGGTTTGCATTTAAAATTCCATTCCATAGAACACACATATTTAACGGCCAGCACTACTGGGAGATAGGGAAGCGAAGATACTCCGTTTCTCTAATCCGTCAAAAACTGTCGGTATACGGCGAAATAATGAGCGACTTCGTGCCGTTCGGGAGCCCATACCATCATTTCTTTGTGCTCAAACTCCACAATGCCTAAACAATTTTTGTATATCTTTGGCGGAGCGATTGGAGACGCATTACTTGGCGTGCAGTTGGCACATACTCTTGAAAAAGAGTATCCAGCCGGTCGTCTTACTTTAATTTCTACGCGCAAAAGCAGTTTTGTTCATCAGGTCTTGGAACTGGTTCCACAAGTTGAATACATGGAACTACCGCGAAATGAAATTCGTTCGTGGTTTTTACTTATTAAATTTGCTTTCTCAGCGCACGGAGTTGTGTTCCTTGAACCATTTCGCGATGCTTTACCTATCTGGTGGAAGATTATTGCTCGCATAGCTACACTGTCTCCCGGCAGTATTGAGGTACGTTGTCAGTCTCGCCAGCAAGTAGTTCCTGCCCGCGTTCGTGTTCTCTCATATGACCCGAAGACGGATAGTCTGTTTTCTGTGATTTCTCGCGTTGTGCCTTTGTGGATTGGGCGCTCAATACAGGCACCTGCGCCGTTTTTACCGACTCCAATCTGCTTACATAGCCCCAAGACGGCATACATCTTATTCCACTTCTTTGCAGGGACTTACCGCAGAAGTTTCCCGATTGAAAAAGTCCGTCCGTTGCTCGCGGTTGCTCGCGAGAAATTTCCGTCACACGAGTTTGTTTTAACCTGTGCGCCTCAAGAGGAGTCTGTTGCGAGAGAGATGATTAACGGCATATCTAACGCTCGTGTGGAGGTAAGTCCGCATGCCCGCGATTTAATGTGTCTACTTAAACAGTCTGTCGTATGTGTCGGAGTTGCATCTGGAGTGACGCATATCGCCTCGCATTTGGGTGTGCCTTCAGTTGTCATGTGTAATCTCTCCGACCCATGCTGGTTGCCTACATATGCAAAAAATACCGTGCTACTATCTGCGCGCGAGCATTGCGGTTGTAACGGGAATAAAACAGGAGAATGCGGTGTGAAAACGAAGGAAGGGACTGTGTATCGTTGTTTGTACGATATAAAGACGGAGAGTATTATCAAAGAAATGCAGAGTATCGTAATGCAGAAACAGTAACTATGTCCGTACGTCTTTATTATCCGGAACCGCTTACAGGGATTGAAGTGCATCCGATATTTCATTATCTTTATCCGCCGGCTAATAAAGGTGGCGGATTGTTCAGGGACGTGAAGTATTCTTTTTTCAAAGAAGCCGAAACGCCAGACAGTAAGTCTGCTGACGCTATTGTTCTGGTAAATAATTTTGCCAAGGAGCTTGATGCAGAAGCGAAAGAGTATCTCAAAAAATATGCCGATACCGCCGAACGGCTCAGTAAACCGCTTTTTATTTTTTCATGCGGAGATTTTACAGACTCGTTGCGCTTTGATTCGCGAATTTGGGTGTTTCGCCAGTCGCTTTACAAGAGCTCAATGGAGTCACGGGATATATGCATCCCAACAACAACAGAAGACCCGCCGAAGGAGCTTTTGTTTATAAGAAATAAAAATAAGAAACCTATCGTTGCATTTTGCGGTATGGGCGGATTCAGTTCGGTGCGTAGCTGGATTAAATACCATGCCGAGAATTTGTTTTATGAGTGTGTGGCGCTCTTGAAGCCGGAAATGCGCGCGAAAAAGCTTGGCGTCTACTGGCGCCGCGCTATGATGCGCGCATGCGAACGCTCACCGCTCGTAGAAACGAATTTTATCGTCAGACGTTCATTCTCCGGACACGAAAAGAGCATTGAACTTAATCCTAAACAAGCACGACGCGAATATCTGGAAACCACAGCTAACGCCGACTTCGTGCTCGCTCCAAAGGGCGACGGAAATTATTCAAACCGTTTTCTTAAGACACTCGCTTTTGGCCGTATACCGGTCCTTGTAGATACCGATGTCGTATTGCCTCTTGAAGAAAAGATTGATTACTCAAAGATAATCGTCAGAGTGCCAATGAGACAAGTTGAAAATACAGCGAATTATATCTGTGAGTTTTATGGTGCTCTCACAGAAGAAGAATGGAAAAATCGCCAGTCACTGGCGCGAGAAACATTTGAACAATACCTTAAGCAGGACGTTTTCTTTCGGAACTTTTTTACCAAAGAGTTTTCAAACAAACATGTCTAGCATTCTTCTTGATTTTCATAACAAACTCGGTGATAACCTAATCTGCAGCGGCATCGTGCGCGAGTATTGTAAAAGATATGACCGTGTCGGGATATTTTGCATTCCGCAGTACCACGAGTCGGTGTCATTCATGTTTCGCGACTTGGAGAACCTTCAAATTGAAGTAGTGAAAGACCACCGTAGGAAACAATATTTCCGTTGGTTTAATTCGTTTCGGTTTGGAGACCGTTGGTATAAAGAGATAAAAACTATACAAAACGATTCGGAAACCGGAATTATTGCCGAGCGACAGCTTTATGCTATTGCCGGCATTCCGCACGAAAAGAAGTGGGGAAGTTTCTTCGTTGAACGAGATATACAGAGAGAACTTGATTTCCTTGCGCGTGTTGCAGGGGAAGAATCGTACATATTTCTTCACGAAGATTCTATTTATGGTTCGTCCATAGACCGGACGAGAATTACCAATACGCTCAAAATTGTTCGGCCTGACAAAAGGCTCACGAATAATATTTTTGACTACTGTACACTCCTTGAACGCGCGAAAGAAATACATGTTGTGGATTCGGTGTTTATGTTCCTTGTTGATAATCTTCCGTATTCTAATCCTAGTCAAAAGCTTTTCGTACACAGATATGCACGGCAGAATCCTCCGTGGAATCTGCCGGTGTTGAAGAAACCGTGGACAATCCTCTCATGAAAACACTCGTAGTTGTTGAACACAGAGCTAGGGAACTGGCGAACCGGTTATGGAACGACATAAGTATTTATGCATACGGTATGGAAATGGGCGCGCGCGTCATCAACACGACTTTTCTGGAACATATTCGTTTCTGGCGGTTTTTACACGTAATCTATGCACGCGCGGTTGATATCGCAACACGCAGGACATGCGGAGTTTGGACCACCGGAACGCCGAAATTCCTTCCGCCTACAGTGCCACCATCGAAGAAATTTGAGGCGTACAACACATTGTATTTTTTCGGATGGCTGTTCAGAAACCCCGCCGGTCTCAAAAAGCACCGAGACGCTCTGGTAGCAAAGTTTGCACCAAGCAAGAGTGTGCAGGAAAAAATAAACGGCATTATGAATCCTCTACAAAGCAAACATGTGCGCATTGGCGTTCATATGAGACAAAGACCTTTTAAAGGATTTGAAAATGGCGAGTTTCTAGTCCCGCGTGCACGCGTGTTGGAAATAGTCAAAGAATACTTGCTTGAACACAATATAAAGAAAGAAGATGTTGCTCTGGTTGAAGTTTCAGATATTGGAGGGCATAAGGACGATTTAACAGGACTCCATCTTCTCTCCAAATGCGACGTAGTAATCGGCACCAACTCCACCTTCAGTAATTTGTCCGCGTGGTTCGGTAATGTTCCTCATATAGTCACGACAAACGAGCCCATTGATTGGCCATATTATAGCGATAAATCAACATATTTTGACAACAAATACGCAACCTTTACACACGGCAGTTTGTTATATCCTTAGCAGACGTTTACTAGACTTTTCGTATTTTTTAAATATAATCAATCGTTATGAAAGCAGCGGTACTTGAGACAATAGATGCCCCACTTACGGTTACCGAGGTGGGGCTTACTCCTCTTTCTCGCGGTCAAGTACTCGTGAAGGTTCTTGTGAGTGGTATATGCGGAGCCCAACTGCAGGAGATTAAGGGATACAAGGGGAATGCAAAGTTTGTTCCGCATCTAATGGGACACGAAGGGGTTGGAATCGTTGAAGAAATCGGAGAGGGAGTTACTTATGTAAAACCGGGTGACAAGGTTGTAATGCATTGGCGCAAGGGTAACGGTATTGAGTCCGATTTTCCGGCATATATTTTTAACGGCAAAGAAATAAAGAGCGGTAAGGTGACGACGTTTAGCGAGTACTCAATAGTATCTGAAAATCGCCTGACTCCCGTTCCGCACGATACACCGAACGAGCTCTGCGTACTTCTTGGATGCTCACTTTCTACTGCGCTTGGAGCGATAAACGCCGAGGCTCACGTTCAGCCAGGTGAAAGCGTAATGATAGTAGGAGCAGGAGGTCTCGGCGCTAATCTCGTCAGAGCCGCCAAGCTCGCCGGAGCTTCACCGATTATCTCGGTGGACATACACGAACATAAGCGCGATTGGGTAAAAGGACTCGGAGCTGACTTATATGTAAACACTGTCACAGAGGATACGGCAGAGGCTATAAAGTTTGCAGGAATGAATGATATTGACGTGATTATAGACACATCGGGAGCGAAGCAGGCGATTGAAAACACTATGCCTCTCCTCTCCGGCAAAGGACGTTTCATTTTACTTGGCCAGCCGAAGCCCGGCGAAACGATAGAGCTTAAAAATGCGCTACATTTGTTCGGAGGAGAAGGTAAGTCTATTAAAGCGACACAAGGAGGACAATTCAAACCGCACGAAGAAATCCCGCACTATCTCAAATTGCATGAGAGCGGTGCGCTCGTTGTGCATGACCTCATAACTCACAGAATCTCGCTTGACGGAATAAACGATGCGTTAGACCTACTGCGCAACGGACAAGCGGCTCGTATACTGATAGAGATGTAGCTTATGAAAAAACTTCTTGAAGCATATAAGCGAATGCTCCTAGTGCGTATTGCAGAAGAAGAGTTAGTAAAACTGTATCTTGACCAGAAAATATTTAGTATGGTCCATTTCTATATCGGACAAGAAGCCGTCGGCGTTGGTGTCTGTAGCCAGCTCGGTCCCGCGGACAAGGTAGTGAGTACACACCGTTCGCATGGGCACTATCTCGCCAAAGGCGGGAACCTACGTCGCATGGTCTGTGAGCTTCTCGGCAGGGCAAACGGCGTCGCTCGCGGTAAGGGCGGTTCTATGCACATGATAGACAAATCAGTAAATTTTGTAGGCTCCACCCCGCTTCTTGGTAGCGCCATTCCGCTCGCCTCTGGCGTGGCATTTGAGAAGAAATACAGCAATAAGAAAGGCGTCGCAGTCGGCTTTATGGGCGACGGCGCGTCCGAGGAGGGTGTGGTATACGAAACCTATAATCTTGCCTCGCTCTATCGTGTCCCGCTCCTGCTTATCATTGAGAACAACTCATGGTCGGTCAACTCAAACATCTCCGACCGTCGCGGGAAGAACTATGACATCAAGACGATCGTAAAGGGATTTGGGCTCGCCTATGCGCGTGCAAATGGTAATGATTATCTCGATGTGTCGAAGAAGGTGGCGATTCTGCTCAATAGTGTTCGAGCAGGGAAGGGACCGGCAGTGCTTGAATGCATGACCTATCGTCACATGGCGCACAGCACGCCGCTCATGGACGATAAACATGGTCTGCGCCGAGAGGATACGCTGGATCGTCGCTTGAAGCGCGACGGCGTGAAATTAATGAAAAAGCTCCTCCTTGCCGACGGTGTCGCGGAAACAAAATTGAAGAAGATGGAAGACGCAATACGCTCCGAAGTCCGAGATGCTATTGAGTTCGCCAAATCCTCTCCTTATCCGGCGAAAGGGGAGATGTATACGGATATATTTTATGAGTGACCGCATAATCAAATGCGCGGATGCGATACGCGAAGCGACCGATCAGGTGATGGCGAATGACCCGTCCGTGTACGTTATCGGACTCGGCGTACCGCAGGGCGTCGCCGGGACGACGAATGGACTGAAGGAAAAATATCCCGCTCGCATCCTCGAAACGCCCACCTCTGAAGCCGCACTTACCGGACTTGCAGTCGGTTCGGCCATCAGCGGATTGCATCCTATTGTCCATCACGACCGTGTGGAGTTCAGTCTGCTCGCCGCCGACCAAATCTTCACCCAAGCGGCGAAGTGGAACTATATGTTCGGAGGCGGAGGACCGGTGCCGATTATTTTCAGAATAGTTGTCGGGCGCCAGTGGGGTAACGGTCCACAGCACTCCCAAGCGCTCTATTCACTCTTCGGCAGTGTGCCGGGTCTCAAAGTTGTCGTTCCGTCGTCGCCGTACATGGCGAAAGGGCTTCTTATCGCTGCTGCACGCGACAAGAATCCGGTCGTCATACTTGAATCACGATGGCTCTACGGTATTAAACAAGAAGTACCCGCAAAACTGTATGAAGTACCGCTTGATAAGGCGCACATTGTAAAGAAAGGGAACGACATCACGGTCGTGGGTTATGGCGACGCCCTCTTTACTGCGCGTCGCGCGCTTGAACTTTTGGGTACTGATGCCGCGAAAGTGGAACTCATAGATCTGGTGAGCATCAATCCGATTGATTACAAGACGATACACGCCTCAGTGAAAAAGACCGGTCGTCTCATCACCGTGGATACCACCAATGGCGCATTTTCTGTAGGGTCGGAGATCATTGCGAGCGTGGCAAAAAATACCTCCCTGAAGCTCAAAGATGCCCCTATGGCTGTCTCGTGTCCCGCCGTTCCCTGTCCGACATCACCGGCGCTCTCCGAATTCTGGTATCCGACAAAGGTTGATATTGCGAATACAATTCTCACTATGCTCGGGAAGCCGAAACTCAATGTAAAACTCTCTTTTGAAGAGCTGCATCTCCCACCAACTCTGACATTGTAATGAAAAAAATACTTATCATCGGCGAGGCGTGCCTCGATAAATTCGTGTATTGCCATGCGGAGCGTCTGGCGCCGGACTTGCCTGTGCCGGTACTGCGCGTCATTGAAGAGACCGAAAATCCGGGCATGGCGGCCAATATGCACCGCAACGTGCGCAACATCTATCCCTCTGCGGATCTCTACACGAATGAGGGATGGGAGAAAGTGACGAAGACGCGTTATGTGCATCGTAATACGAACCACACGTTCATCCGTATCGACGCCGAACCAAACATCGAACGCATCAAGGTGCGTGAGGTGCCGCTTCGCGACTACGACCTCATCGCCATCTCCGATTACAATAAAGGATTTCTGACCGAGGATGATATCCGGCATATCTGCGAGAATCACGATATGGTCTTTATGGATACGAAAAAAGTATTGGGCGACTGGGCGGCAAAGGCGAAATATATAAAGATTAATAACTACGAATACGAACGTTCAAAAAACTCATTACCGAAAGGTCTTGAGAAAAAAATAATATACACGAAAGGCGACCAAGGCGCTTTTTTCAAAGGGAAAAATTATCCGGTTAAGAAAAAAGTGGAGGTGAAGGATGTCACCGGTGCGGGGGACAGCTTCTTCGCTGCGCTGCTTGTGAAGTATGCAGAGACGGCAGATATAGAAAAGGCAATAGATTTTGCGAATGTATGTGCCTCTGAAGTCGTACAGCACAAGGGAGTGACGGTGATACAAAACACTGCGAGTAAAAAGAAAAGAAGTAAATAAGGGGTTATTTCTTCTTTTGACTGTCGCCCTTGCCGATGCGATACGAGTCGGCTTCGTCGTGTGGAGTCGAGACCTCAATAACGACCGATTCCTCGATCGCTTTCAATTGGTGCGGTGTTGAGGGCGGAATATGCACAACGTCGCCGTGCTTCAACACTTTTATGATGCGATCGGCGTTGGCGAGGTTGTAATAACGCAACTCCAATTTGCCGGAGAGCACATACCATGCTTCATCTTTTATGATGTGATAATGGTCGCTGAAAGTTGCGCCTTTATTGAACTTAAGCAGTTTACCGCAATACTTTTCGTTGTTAATAATCCATACCTCCTCGCCCCATCCTTTTGCGTGTTTCCCTGCCTTTGATATTGAGAGGCGCGCCGGTGAAGCCATAATGGAATCATTCTACATCATTGTCACTTTCTCACAATCTGTGTGATTATATTCAGAATGAAGATGTACTACGTCGCCAATGCGCGCATACCGACCGAGAAAGCACACGGTATGCAAATCGCCAAGATGTGCGAGGCATTCATTGAGGCGGGCGTGGATGTAACGCTTGTGGCGCCTCGGCGGACGACGGAGAAGCGCTCGATGCGTGAGTATTATCAGTTGCGCGTTGACGTGCCGGTCGTGTATGTACCCGCGCTCGATTGGCACAGGGGTGGCCGCATCGGATACTTTCTGGCTTCGGCGTCCTTCATGCTCTCGTACCTGTTCTTTTTGTGGCGCAAGAAGATGTCAGGTGAGAAATTCGTTCTCTATACGGTAGATACTGACAATTACTCTTCGTCAGCTCTAGTAGCCGTAGGAGTGCCGCTATTCTCCGAGATGCACGGCGCGAAGAAGCGAACACTCGCCCAACAGATTCTTTTTAAGAAAGCGACCGGTATCATCGCAATCAATCAGATTATTGCTCACGAACTGCAGGTAAATTTTCCGCGCTCTGGGGCGCAGTATCTTGTAGAGCCGAACGGTGTCGACCTTTCATCCTTTGCCCGCATGGATAAAAAAACCGCGCGCAAACAGCTGGGGCTCCCGCAGGATGTCTCAATTGTTCTCTACGCGGGTAGATTTTTTGAATGGAAAGGACTGGAGATTTTGCCTGAAGCGGCGCGTGCGACTCCCGAGTTGCGTTGGCAGATGGTCGGCGGCACTCAGGAAGAGTTCGAGAGACTTATCAAGACAAAACTGACCGATAACTTTTTCTTCGCAGGGAGCCGTCCTCACAGCGAAATGCACGTATGGCTTGCCGCCGCAGATGCGCTCCTTGTGCTGGGGACTAAGCGCGACATCCAATCGTATCGCTACACGTCACCGATGAAACTCTTTGAATATCTCGCGACCAGTCGCCCTATCATTGCAAGCGACACGCCCGCCATTCGCGAAATAGTCTCCGACAAAGAGGTTCTGTTCTACAAGCCGGACAGCGTGTTGGATCTTGCTCGAGCAGTGCGGGGTGCGGTAACGCACGCGGCTGAACTCGAACCGCGTTGTGTATCGGCTCTACTCTTGGCGCACACGATGTCGTGGCGCTCTCGCGCCGAGCGCATAGTGCGCTTTATAGAAGAAACGACATGCACATGAACAGCTTCGGCGGCCGCGACAAGATACTTCTTTTTATAGCCTGCAGCTTCGTTCTATTTTTTTCTTCTTTCCATTTATTCAATAGTCCTGAAACATGGATGGATGAGGGATTAATCATCCAATCCGCCGTCGGGTTACTGCATACCGGCAAAGCATCGTTGCCGGTGGCTCCCGGAATATTTGAACCGGCGTGGTATATCACAACAGGGTTCCCGGTGACGTTGCCGCTTGCGGGGGTATTCAATATGTTCGGCGTATCGCTCGAGGCAGCACGGCTCGTTATGCTCGCGTTCCTCCTGTCTCTCTACACGGTGTTGTGGTACTACGCACGCAAAGCAATCGGCGGAGTAGCTGCTTGGATTGGTTTTTTTCTCCTTGTTTTTTTCGGACCTCTCTACGGCAACGGCCGTAATGTGCTAGGCGAAATTCCCGGACTTCTGTTTTTGCTTCTTGCTCTCGTTCCTCTCCTGCAAAATGGAGAGCTTACTCGTGCGAGAGCGTTATGGATAGGCGTATGGACCGGGCTCGCCGTTGCCACCAAGCCAATCTTTATTCTTTTCCTCCCCGCGCTGTTTCTCGCACTTTTTTTCCGCCGTACAGAACTGAGCCTGAAAAAAGTCTTTATCTATGGTGTTCTCGGGATTGCCGTCCCGCTCGCGTTCTGGGCACTCTTTCAGTTTGACGACGTATCGTTGTCGCGGATATTCGCAGTCTATGCGAATCCGCACGACATCAATGTCGGCGCGGCAGTTGTCACGAACATAAAGAGACTGTTTACGGAAATGCAACCGCTCTACTTCTTCGGAGCGCTTATCGTGTGGGCGACAAGCTACGGCATACGCCGTTACTGGCGCGAAGCTGTTTCCCTGCACGAGGAAATATTGTTATTTTTTTCTGTTCTTATTTTCCTCACGTATCTTCGGACTACGGGATATTACCGATACTTCTTCCCAGGCCAGGTATTTGCGCTTTTGTACCTGCCCCAATCGGTACTATATCTCGTGAGAGGTTATGGTCGAATATTTTTCCGCGGAGTAATCGTTTGTCTATGCGGACTGCTGTTATTTCATGCATATGAAACAGCATTTCGTTCATGGGTTGCGGTACATTATGATTCGACCCGCACCGAATCACTTACACACTATTTCACTACCCTCCCTGTAGGAGAAGAGATATTTGTGTATCAAGTGCCAGAAGCCGTGCCCTTTGCACAAGAGAGTGCCGTATATCAGTATGTAGAGATAACACCCTCGATTCGTGCCGGTGAAACATATGTACCTCTTATTCTTTCAGGCGCAATACCGCGGATCATCACGCCTTCGGACTTCTTTCGTGCCCATGAGACAGATACGTTTCTTCGCTATATGATTACTGAAAACGTAGACAGCTATGTTATCTTGATGCGCAAGAGCCAGAAAGCACAATAATTACAATGGACACCGTATCTAAATTGGGGTTCCTTATGCGGTACGGCATTGTTGGGGCAACCGGCGGTGCCGTCCAAACATCCACGCTCTATCTATGGATTGATGTACTTCATCTTGAAACCCACTATCTCTTGGGGGCCGTGGCAGGATTCTGTATGGCGCTTCTTGTGACCTTCACGCTTCAAAAATACTGGACATTTCGTGAGCATACACACACAGAAATACAAAAGCAGTTTGTTCTATACACGACCATCGCACTCATTACTCTTGGGCTGAATATTCTGCTTCTTCACCTCGGTAAAATATTTCTTGAGAACCTCGGGTTTGATTTCTTCGACGGATGGTATTTGGTAGTGCAAATCGCAATCATCGGAGCGCTTGCTGTAGTGAGTTTCCTCGCGAACTATTTTCTGACCTTTCAAGAGAATCGTTCCACAACCATGGATACCTGAATTGTATCTGAACTGCGCACATGATATTCTCTCTAAAATGCGTAAGAAACGAGCTCTCATTACCGGCATCACGGGCCAAGACGGATCCTATTTGGCCGAGTATCTGGTGAGCCTCGGATACGAGGTGTGGGGTTTGGTGCGACGCACGAGTCTCGATCCGCACATGCGTATCATGCATCTGACGCTCCCGAAGCATATTAAGTTGGTGTATGGAAATTTGCGAGACAGCGCAACATTGCGCACTGCCCTAGCTGAGAGCAATCCCGATGAAATCTACAATCTCGCCGCGCAGTCAGATGTCGGGATCTCATTTAAGTGTCCCGATGAAACAATGGAAATCAACTACCATGGTGTTGGACGACTGGTCCATGAAGCGATGAAAATAAACCCAGACGTGCGCATCTACCAGGCGTCAACGAGCGAAATGTTCGGGAAGACCAAGCCGCCGCAGAATGAGACCTCTTCCTTCCAGCCAGTGAGCCCCTATGGCGAAGCGAAGTTGCTTGCGCACGAACACTTCGTCAAAGGATATCGTGAGAAAGAGGGGCTCTACATCTGCTCCGGCATTTTGTTCAATCACGAGTCCCCGCGACGGGGAGAACACTTCGTAACCCGCAAGATAACGATCTCGCTCGCGAAGATTAAGCTCGGACTGCAGGAGTCTTTTTCATTAGGAAATCTTGAGGCGAAGCGCGATTGGGGATTTGCGGGCGATTACATTCGGGCAATGCATACCATGCTCCAGCAAAAGAAGGCTGAGGATTACGTGATAGCGACCGGGAAAAGTCACACCGTGCGGCAGTTCGTAGAGGCCGCTGCGAAGGCAATCAACATGCCGATTCATTGGAGCGGTAGCGGATTGAAAGAATTTGGGAAGGATGTCGACGGCAGAACTATTATAACCATCGCAAAAGAATTTTACAGACCGAATGAGGTGCATCATCTTTGCGGCGACAGCCGCAAGGCGGAGAGGAAGCTGGGATGGAAACGCGCACATTCCTTTGCCGATCTAGTAACCATGATGGCAACAGCCGACTTTGGTCGTTTACAAAAACTGAAGGATGCGGGACTGATATGACCGGGAAGACCATCATACTGTTACCGACCTACAATGAACGTGACAATGTCAGACGTCTCATACCGGAGATATTTTCGGTCGACCCCAATCTGCATGTACTGGTCATCGATGACAATTCACCAGACGGTACTGCAGAAGAAACTCGAACGCTCATGCGCACGTTCGCAAATCTCCAACTTCTTTTGCGTCCAACAAAAAACGGTTTGGGCGAAGCCTATAAGGCAGGTATGCTCCATGTTCTGGCGGACACGAATGTCGAGCGCGTTCTCACGATGGATGCTGACGGTTCGCATTCAACGGAATATTTACAGGACATTCTTCGCGCGGGAAATACGTATGAGCTCGTGATCGGTTCGCGGTATGTGCCAGGCGGCGGTATTGAAAATTGGGAGCAGTGGCGTTATTTGCTCTCACAGTGGGGCAATATCTACGCGCGCACAATCACGCACCTCCCGGTAAATGATCTCACTGCCGGTTATATGTGCTTCAATGCACGTTTATTACGCAATATTGATTTTTCGCATCTGCAGGCGTCAGGCTACGCCTTTCTCATGGAGTTGAAATTCTGCGCCGTGTACACCTTGGGGTGCCGTTTTAAGGAAGTCCCAATTATTTTCAAAGCGCGACGTGAAGGAGAGTCAAAAATTTCACATCACATCATTCGGGAAGGTCTCAAAACGCCTTGGCGACTATTTTTCCGGCGGTGGACCAGTACGCTGCGCAGAGCGATCTCGTCGCATGGATAAGCATCCTCGCTGCGCGTTATGCGGTTTACATGCCGATCTGTTCGGTGAAAAATCAGGATTCGCGTTGTACGCATGTGGCGACTGTGGGTTTACCTTTGTTTTCCCCACTCCAACTTCTGTGGGTGTGTACCAGGAAGATTATTTTTCCGGGGCAACTGCCGGATACGGATATGTCAACTATGATTCAGACAAAGAGCCGATGGTTCCAGTTTTCGAGGATTATTTGAGGCAGGTCGCAACATTTACACAAGGAAGAAATTTGCTTGATGTGGGTGCTGCGACGGGGTTTTTTCTCGGCATTGCGAAACGCTTCGGCTATGCAGTGCAGGGTGTTGATCTGTCGCCGTATGCGGCGAAATGTGCGAGTGAGAAGGGAATTTCTGTGCGCACAGGAACTCTTTCTGACGTTCCCGCCGAAGAGACGTTTGACATCATCACTATGTTTGACGTCATCGAACATGTTCCGGACCCCATTGGAGAGCTCGAACAGGCACGGACACGTCTTGCGACCGGCGGTGTGCTCGTCATCAATACTCCGGATATTGGGAGCTGGTATGCGCGACTCATGGGAATGCGATGGCATCTTATTGTTCCTCCTGAACATCTATCCTATTTCAGCCGTCGGACCATGCAATCTCTGCTCGAAAAAAAAGGATTTACCGTACTCAAGATCACGAGTGTCGGGAAACGGTTCACGCTGCAGTATATATGTAAAACGTTGCACGCATGGCAGCGGTTGTCGGTGTGGAAATATCTTGCGGATACGTGCGGTCGGTCACGATTCGGACGTCTCGCCTTGCCGCTCAATCTCGGTGATAATATGTTCGTAGTTGCCCGCAAACTATGAACTCACCTGGCTCTCTTCATAATTCTGGGCGCAATGTCACCTCGGAGCACGGGGAGGATGGCATTCTGGAAAAGATATTTGAAATAATCGGAGAAGGAAACAAATGGTGCGTGGAGCTCGGCGCGCTCAACGGTGTGCACGGTAGCAATGTGTGGCACCTCATCAAAGATCTAGGTTGGTCTGCTGTTCTCATAGAAGCTGATAAGACCTATTTTGAAAAACTTGAACAGGAGTACACAGGTATAAAGAACGCCTATTGCATCAATGCCTTTGTAATCTTTGAGGGAGCGCAGTCGCTCGATACCATTCTGGCCGGTACGCATCTGCCGCACAACTTCGACCTATTCTCTCTTGATGTAGACGGGAACGATTATCACTTATGGGATTCTTTGAAGACATTCCGTCCGCGCATGATGCTCGTTGAATTCAATCCTTCTATTCCGAACGACATTGCGTTTGTGCAGCCCCGCGACATGAACGTATTTCAAGGTTCATCGCTCCGTGCATTAGTCGAGTTAGGAAAGCGCAAAGGGTATGAGCTAGTTGCGGCGAACGAATCCAACGCTTTTTTTGTGCTGAAAGAATTATTCCCCCGATTCAACATTGCCGACAATTCCGTTGATGCTCTGCACACTGACCATCGTTTTGAAACAAATCTGTTCCAACTCTACGACGGGACCCTGCGCATTGCAGGATGTGACCGCTTGATCTGGCACAATATGCCCATTGATGTTGAGAAACTGCAGGTGCTCCCGCCGAGCGCGCGCCGTTATCCCGCTCACATCGATGCGAGCGGAGGCATGCGAACGTTCAAATATTGGGCGAGAAAATTTCCACTGTATCCGATGATTCAGCGCATACGCAAGATGTTTATTGGATCACTATGAGAACAGCCGACATTCGAACAATTCGCACGCGTTACGGAATGTTTGCGATTGACGTCGTGAGCGACGCCAAGATGGCACGTGCACTCGAGAGCGGCGTGTACCCGAATGAAGGACTTCTTGTTATAGCGCGCCAATTCATAACACCTGGGAGCGTTGTACTCGACATTGGCGCACACATCGGTACATTCGCCGTGCCTATCGCGAACGAAGCGGGGAAGGTTATTGCCTTTGAACCGTCACCTGAAGCGTTTTCACTATTGTCGCGCAATGCGGCAGAACACGGTGGGAACATGCTTTTGGTGAACAAGGCGCTCGGACGTACCACCGGGAACGGTTCGATCATCGTACGCAAAGAATCGAATGCCGGCGCGAATACTATCGTACCAGGCGGAGATATTCCTATATCGACAGTAGACTCTGAAGTGACGCACGCCGACTTTATTAAAATCGATGTGGAGGGTATGGAGCTTCAGGTACTCTCTGGGGGAGCTCAACTTATTGAACGTTCACGGCCTGTTATTATGTTTGAAGTGAATTTGTCGCAATTGCGCGCGCACCATACCTCGCCGCGCGCGCTCGAACGATTCTTCGCTCGGCACGGATATTGGATCTATGTCCCGCTTGAACAAAAAAACGGAGCACTCGCACGCGTACTTAGCGCAACGCTCCTGACAGCCTTTATTGCGCCTCGCGCATGGATATTCTTCTCAGAGAGCGCGCCGTTTGATCTCGTTGCAATCCCGCAAGAGCGAGTTCTGCCCGAACAGAATGAAAGCTTCGGCGTCGCTCTTTGGTGCGCTCTGAAAAATAACCTCTCGGTAAAGTTTCGCCGAGCGCGTGTTTTATTACGTCGGTAACGTTATGTCGATACCCATCCGCAAAGCTCTGACCGTCCGCGCCTCCTCAATCGGTGATGCACTGATGGGCAAGTATTTACTGGAAAATATTCATAAGTCATATCCCGAGGCAAGATGTGCAATTCTTGTTGCAAGCAAAGGCGAGATGGTTCGCGACCTACTCGGAGCATACCCGTGGATAGAAGTCATAGAAGCAAATACAAAAAACCCGAGCACTATCTTCTCCGCATTCAAACAACTGTACCCGAGCGACGCTACCGTGACGCAGTATTCCGGTAGAGGAACTTTTTCTATAGCGAGCAAGATCTTCGCACGGCTCGTGACACGAGTCGGCCGGCTCGCAGGATTTACCGATGCGTCGCCGTTGAATCAGTACCTCTTTGATCACATCGTGCCGTTTAGTATGCGCAGAGCGATGCGATTGCATGAATGCGATGCACTTAGCGCGCTGGGCATTCCGGTTAGCTTGCCCGAAATAACTCTCGCGCAGCTTCCTGGGAATTCAGTGCTCACGAAGCTAAATCTTTCTGAACATAGCTACATCGTGCTCAATTTGTTTTCGGGAAGCAAAGGGCGCGGACTTTCTCTCGAACATCAGCGGGCAATCACGTACGCACTCCACGCGGCGTTCGGCAGGCAGAAAAAAATGATTCTTACGGGCGGACCTTCCGATACACTGCTCATGCAAAGCATCAAAGAGACGGTTCCGGAGGTGATTCTTGCTCCCACTCTCTCCATGCAGGACCTTATAACTCTGATTGCCGACAGCGCGGCGGTCGTCAGTCTCGATACCGGTGTCGCACACATCGCGGCACAGACCGGAGTACCGCTCGTCGTCATGCGCACCTGTTGGGGCTACAATTGGTGGATTAAAGACCAGTATTCGCGAGATGGAATCACTGTGCTCGCCCATGATGAATGTTGCGCAAGCGGTCATATCGCAAAAGATTTTCCCGCGTGCCTCGGCGCAATATCTGCGAACGAGGTTATAGCGGCCGTTAATCAGACAGTATTATAACTAGTGGGTCAACCTTGCTGATTTGTCCGCATGTGCAACAATTCGCGGCGGAAGGTCTTTGACCTGGTACGTAATTCAACTTAGATATCTCGGAGGGCTTCGTGAGTAAAAAAGTCATACTCGTAGGAAGGAACTACATTATCGAGCCCCTCGGGATTCTCTATCTCGCAGGGCTCGCGCGCCAGATCGGATGGGAAGTGCATGTAGAATTAGTGGACGTCGCCGACTTCACTCCTCTTTTTAAAAAAATCGAGGAATGGGAGCCGGACCTGGTCGGATTCTCTATCTGGACCGGATACCATCTAAAAGCCTTTCAGGCGTGCGACAAGGTACGCTTGATGGGTCCCAAGGTGATTATCGGCGGACCGCATGCGACCTACTTCACGGATGAATGCGCCAAACATGCCGATTGGGTCGTACGCGGGGAAGGGTTCAGGAATTTTCGCCGGATTCTCCAAGGTGAGATCCCTCCCGGGACTCACTTTGATGAAGAGCGGATGGCGGAAGGATTTCCCGTCCCAAATCGTCAACTCGTGTACGAACGGTATAAGACACTCTGCTGGAGCGATATCAAAAGCATTTTCTGCTCCATTGGTTGCCCGTACGCCTGCAGTTACTGCTACGCGCCGAAGTACAACGAAATGTACGGCGGGTTCCGTCTCAACCTGCGTTCAGTCGATGAGATCATTCTGGAGGGTCAGGAAATACGAGACCACTGGCCCGCAAAGATGATTTATTTTCAGGACGACATATTCGGCTATGACCGGAAGTGGCTGGAGGAGTTCTCGGCGAGATGGAAACAAGAAGTTGGCACGCCGTGGCACTGTCAGATCCGTCTGGAACTGACGCGCAACGAAGCGGGTAAGCGACGACTTGACCTCTTTCAAGCGGGCGGCTGCACAGGTATTACGCTTGCAATTGAGTCGGGGGATTCATTTATCCGCGAGCACGTGCTGCACCGGCCGATGCCCGAAGAACTTATCTTGGAGGGATGCGAGCTGATACGGTCTCGTGGCATGACGCTCCGCACCGAGCAGATTCTCGCCGTGCCGTTCAGTAACTTGAAGTCGGATCTCTCGACGCTCCGTCTGAACTGCCAGATAAATCCGGAAATGGCATGGACCTCTATCCTGGCTCCCTACGGAGGCACGGAGATGGGAGAAATTGCCAAAAACTTCGGGTTCTACGAAGGTACCAACGACGACCTCGAGGAGTCCTTCTTCGACCGCAGCGTGCTTCGCCATTCGGGAACGGCCCGCTACATCATTGAACCTGTGGTGAACGGAATCAGCGCCAGAAGGATGGACAGTCCGCTCCGTCGAATGGTCGCCATAAAAAAAGGACGGTTCCTTTCGGAAGTGTTTCTGCGTGACGAGCGCGACGCATTTTCGAAGAAACATCTGCCCGGTCCGAAAGCGCTCTGCGAGTTTGAGTTTATGGATGATGATGCGAATGCTCGGTACAACGAGCAGACGATTATCAACCAGCGGCTCTTTAACTGGCTCTCCAAGGTGCCGAAAGGGTACTTGCTCGCGGAGAAATTTGTCACGTTGCCGAAAGAGCAATGGACATGGAAAACGCTCGGCGAGGTGACGCGGCAGCATCTAGAGTCGGAGGTTGGCAGGGAAAAAGCTTGTTGGTGGGTGCAGGAACTGACACATGCTATGGGATATACGTCGTTTGACGAGGTCCCCCTGGTGGTGAAAGAAAATCCTTACTACTTCGTGTTCTTTCCTTCAAGCGCAGAATTTGCCAAGCATGTCGTGGATATTGGCGCTCTGAATACGTACGCCCCCATCGGCCTCAAGTTTGATGCATTGTGGGCAGTAGCACGTCATTGGTTGTTCAAGTATGAGCTGTACCGCCTCGAACCAGTACCGAAGGCAATCGCAACAAGGTAAGCCAGCGATTCGTACTCTGGCACTTGCCGTCACCTTTGTTGGTGGCGGCATTTTTTTGCCCCCGGTTGCTGTTCGTTATAGAAACAGTATGATTACGCCAATGAAGAGTCACTCTCATGTCGGAGTCGGGATAGATGTTGTTGAAATACCTACCATCGAGAAAGCTCGATTCAAAACAAGAATTGCCGAGTATTTCCTGACCCGCGAGGAGCGGCAGCATCTACCCACAGGGACCATGCTTCCTCAGTATCTAGCCTCCCGTTTCGCGCTAAAGGAGGCAGTAATCAAGGCATTCCCGGGCCAACTCTCCCCGTTTGATTTCAGAATAGAAAAACGCGGAGTGCGTCCCTGCGTCGTTTTCGTATGTCGGGAAAGAAACAGAGAGTATTCCGTACAGGTAAGCCTTACGCACACCCCTCATATCGCGGCCGCAATTGCGGTTATCCTACCCCTAGGATGAGATATGCAACCGCTCGACTACATTGCGTTATATATGCATCGCCCAGCACGCAAAGGCGCGGGGATGCGATCTATCTCCGTCAATCTCATTACTAACTTCACCGATGACATTCTTGAACGCGTTCTTGGCGGGATGTGTATTGCTGAAGGGATATATCCGCGTATTACTCGCGCGCCGTACAAGCAATACGCAATCGCGTTTAAAGATAAAAGAAGCATCATTAATCGAACAAAGGCTGATATCTCGTATATTTTTTTCGATGCGAGCCCGTATCAACAGTCCGAATTCTTAGACTCGGGCCACAGGCGGGAGATACTCGCTGATATCAAGGCGTATGCACAATCTTCTCGCGGTACTGTGGTAGTGAGTTTGTTCGTTTTGCCGTATCGAGGTCCGTACGGACACTTTTTTACCGAAGAGCCGCTCTTCCGTGCCCTCTCTGAATTTAATGCCGACGTTCGTTCGCTCACAAGCGTCTGTCCTACGCTCCATGTCGTTGATACCAACAAAGCGTTCCATCATGTTGGCGAAGGGAATGCTCGCGATCTACGGGGCCACCACGCCTTTAATATGCCGTTTACGACCGATTTCCTTGCGGCACTTGCGTCCGAGTGGCTTTCCTACTCGCGCGCGATATTGGGGCTCTCGCGCAAATGCATCGTTCTTGATCTTGACTATACTTTGTGGGGAGGAGTCCTTGGCGAGGAGGGTCCGCTCGGCATTACGCTTGGACCCGTTTATCCTGGAGTCGCGTATCAGAACTTCCAACACTCAGTTCTCTCGTTGTGGGAACGCGGCATTATTCTCGCGGTTAGCAGTAAGAATAACGAGGCGGATGTCGAGGAAGTGTTCAAGAAAAATCCCCATATGATTCTAAAAAGGGAACATTTCGCCGGTTTGCGTGCGAATTGGGAGGACAAGAGCAAGAATGTAAGAAGTCTCGCAGAAGAGCTCAATATTGGCCTCGAAAGCATGGTATTTATTGATGATTCTCCGGTCGAGCGCGAGCGGATGCGCCGAGAAGCCCCGCAGGTCTTGACGCCCGAGTGGAGCACCGAGCCCGAGCAGTATGCGAGGGACCTTTTTGCCCTGACGGTTTTCCATCAGATGGCGCTCACTGCCGAGGACAAAAAAAGAGGCGAAATGTACGCGCAGGAGTATAAGCGCAGAGAAGCGCGTGGCGCTTCCGGTAGCGTGAAAGACTATATTGCCGCCCTTAACATCACCATGCGGATTGCAGAAGGAACGGCTATAGACAGCGCACGCGCGGCACAGATGACCCAAAAGACGAACCAGTTCAATCTGACAACCAAGCGGTATACGGAGTCCGATATCAAACGCATGATTAAAAGAGGAGACATGGTAATAACCGGTGAAGTATCCGACACGTTCGGCGGGTACGGCGTCGTCATACTCGCCATTATCGCGATGAAAAAAAAGGAGGCCGTACTTGATACGTTTCTGATGAGCTGTAGAGTCATGGGGCGAGGAGTTGAGAAAGCGTTTCTTGAACACGTGGCGACGGAGCTTCATGCACGAGGGGTTGCAACGCTGTCCGCCTCTTTTATACCGACCCGGAAGAATGAGCCTATTTCAAAGTTTCTCCCGGCAGAGGGCATGGAACCTTTAGGTCGCACGAGCACTAAGGGCGTACAGCGGTACGAGCTTGCTCTTGGTCCGTATGTGCGAAAGCGAGCGCGCCACAAAGGGAAGTCAGTTATTGCTATCATACGCTAGCCGGTATGGACATCCTCAAACACCTATTTTCCTCGATTCTTGGAGTGCCGGAATCAAGCATTACTGATGCTCTTGCTCCGGAAAATACGCCGACATGGGACTCGCTAAACGCGATTATCCTGCTCACCGAAATCGAAAAAGCTTTCAACATGAAGTTTAGCTTCGACGAAGCTATGGCAATCAAGAATTTCGGTGAGGTAGTTGAGCTCATACGTTCGAAAGGAGGAACCCTATGAAGCCGCCACCGACTCCTGTAACCAAGACATTCCCGGACATCGCGGTCGGCGAGCGTGCGCAGTTTGAGGCCGTTATCACTACCGAACTCGTGAACGAGTTCGCGAAACTCTCCGGTGACTACAATCCGCTTCATACTGACGAAGCGTACGCGCACGATACCGCTTTTGGCGAACGTATCGCTCATGGCATGCTTGCCGGTCTCTTTTTTTCGCGGCTTGTCGGCATGCACTTGCCCGGCATGCACTGTCTCTATATATCGCAGTCACTTTTTTTCAGAAAACCGATGCGGATAGGAATGGAAGTTGTAGTGTCAGGAAACGTAGCTCATAAAACTGAGTCCCTTCAGACGCTCTCTCTGCGTATGAGTGTGTCGGAGAAGTCCTCGGGAGAAACGCTGACGGACGGAGAAGCGATCGTTAAAATGATATGACGGATGAGAGAAGGAAAGTCGTCTTGATAAGCGGAGGAATGGGCGGCGTCGGGAGCGCCACTGCCGACCTGCTCGTACAAAACGGCTACAGCGTCGCACTTCTATACAGGAACTCTGCGGCGCGTATCGTCGCAGAAAAAAAATTACAAATGGGTGAGCATTCTTTTTTTGTACAGTGCGACGTCACCCGTTTTGATGAGACGCGACTCGCCGTAAAGAAAGTGTGCGAGCATTTCGGAGAAATCGACATATGTATCCATGCGGCGGTGGGGCGCATTATACGCAAGCCGATTAGCGATATGTCGGAGAGCGAGTTCAGAGGGGAATTCGAGGCAGGCTTTTTCGGGGCGTTCAACCTCTTTTCTTCGGTTGTTCCAGAGATGAAAAAGCGCCGCTCGGGCATGCTTATAGGGATTACCTCGTCATCCATCGAAAAAGGGGGTGGAGCCGCCCGTATGGGCGCTTACAGCACGGCAAAATACGCCCTTAAGGGGCTTCTTAGAAAACTATCGAGGGAGCTCTCGGCGGGAGGAGTCGGCGTGTATGCGATTGTGCCGACCCTCCTAAAGACTCCACTTACTGCGGACTTGCCGGAGAAATACTTTGAATTCGCAGAGGCACACGCTTCGCGTAAGAAATTGATGACACCGCTTGAGGTGGCGAACGCTATTCTCAAGGTATGTCGGGGCGACGTAGAGAGCGGGAGTTCGGTTTCAGTCGCCACCGGCGAGATAACGGCGCTCTAATGCTCGCGCATGCTTTTTAATTCCATACCATTTCTCGTATTTTTCCCGCTCGTGTTCTTTTTGTATTGGAGCTTGCCGGGCAGAATGCGTCCGTGGCTACTCCTTATTGCGAGCTGCTATTTCTACATGGCGTTCGTGCCGTCTTATATACTCGTTTTATTTTTCCTCATCACGGTCGACTACTTCCTAGCGTTTCAGATAGAGCGAGCAGACAAACACAAGAAGCTATATCTCTCCATAAGCATTCTTTCCAATGTAGGCATCCTGTTCGTGTTCAAGTATTTCAATTTTTTCAATGAAAACATAACTGCTTTGGCGGACATGCTCCACTGGAACTATTCTCTTGACGCTTTATCACTTGTACTCCCGCTCGGACTCTCGTTCCACATTTTCCAGAGCCTCGCGTACATTATCGAAGTATACAAGGGTCGCTTTAAGGCCGAACGTAACTATCTCACGTACGCGCTGTATGTGATGTTCTTCCCGCAATTAGTTGCCGGCCCTATTGAGCGTCCAGCACACCTTATCCCTCAACTTAAAAACGTACCAATATTTAAACATGGACAGGTGATATCAGGCCTGCGTCTGATGGCGTGGGGATTCTTTAAAAAAATCGTTATTGCCAACAACCTTGCGGTGCTCGTCACCTTCGTGTACGCGCGTGCAGGCACTGCGGACGCATCAGCACTGTTAGTGGCAGCGTTCGCGTTCTCGCTACAGCTGTATGCAGATTTTTCCGGATATTCCGATATCGCGGTCGGCTCGGCGCGTACTCTCGGTATCGACCTCGTTCAGAACTTCAAACAGCCGTATTTCTCGCGCTCCGTCGCTGAATTCTGGCGGCGTTGGCACATCTCGCTCTCTTCGTGGTTTAGAGATTATGTCTACCTTTCTCTTGCGTGGAAGTATGGCGCACGCCCCGGAGGGCTCTATAGCGCCATTATCGTCACTTTTGTGTTGACCGGTGTGTGGCACGGTGCAGGCTGGAATTACGTCATCATGGGTCTTATTTTTGGCTTCTCCATATGCATCGGCATGTGGACAAAAAGGTGGCGCGACTCGTTTGCAGAAAAGGTAGGGCTACGAGGGTCGGTGCGTTCGCTACTTCAAGTCGTTCTGACATTTATTTTAGCCACGTTTGCGTGGATATTCTTTCGATTGGCGAGCTTAGAAGAGGCAGGTACTGTCCTCTACCGTATTGTCACCGAGTGGGGGAATAGCTCATTCCAGTTCTTGCGCTGTACGGACTACTGCTCTTTTTATATTCTCGGCGTAAGCAAGAAGGCTCTATTGGCAGCAGGGCTTTCCGTAGGAGCGCTTTTTGCCGTTGAATACGTTCAGCAGGCAGGCACTATGCCGCGTCTGTGGAAATATCGCGCCGTACGATGGCTCGCATACTACGTGCTCCTCGTTTGGATGCTGCTCACAGGATATTTTGCTCCAACGGCGTTCATCTATTTCCAATTTTAAAAACACCATGACCATTTTCTTTAAAAAAATCTTTCTGTTTATGATTCCTTTCGTGCTCGTGTTCCTGCCGCCAACAGCAATCCTTTTTTTCGCAGGCGAATTCTACGTTCCCGAGAGGGTGGGAGAGCTCGCGCGCGGCTCTCGAGTAGTTATTGCCGGGAGCGCATACAGCAATATCCGTGGCGATTATCAGCTCCAGGAGACGCTTTACCGCCAACCTGAGATAATCGCACTTGGCACCTCGCGCGTGGGCGGATTCCGCTCGGTATTCTTCAAAGATCCTGATATTTTTTATAATGATACGGGCGTGGGAGGAGCTCTGAGCAATTTCAGGTATTTTCTCGAGAAGATTTCAGACCATCCGCCACGCATCATTATTGCCGGTATGGACGCATACTTCTTTAACCCCGAGGAGGCTAAAAACAATGTAGTGATTAGACCGGACCCTTTTATTGAGCGCGTTCCGTGGTACGGACCCTTCTTTAGCAGTTTGTTGCAAGGTGGCGGATGGTGGCGGATATACCTCGATTATGCAGACGGCAAGTTCACCTTGCAGAACGTATTCAGGCGAGACTCTGCCGCCGTAACGCGCATAGGACTTCGCGCCGTAGCTGACGGAAACGGATTTTTAAACGACGGCAGTAATTATTTTGGCGATGTTATCGCTGATTCGAGCAGTCAAGAAAAAATTCGCCAAAGCATCAAACGTCTTTCGGACAGTATCTCTGAATCGAACGGTGATGAATACGGTTCCGACATTTCAGAAGATGCGCTTGCCGAAGTCAGGAGGTTCTTGGACACTAGCAGAAAAAATAACATTCACGTTATCGGATTTATTCCGCCTATGGCACGTGCGGAATATGAACGTCTACAATCGTTCCATAATGCGTCGTATGCATATGCGTTTAATAATCTCGGGAAGGTGCTGGCTAGTGTGTACAAGGAATACGGGTTTGAGTTCTACGATTTTACGAATATCGAGTCGTTTGGAGGCAGTGACGCGGAGATGGTGGAATCAAAACACGGTTCTGAAAAACTTAATCTGCGGCTTTTCATAACAATGGCAGAAAAGAGTAAACGGCTTGGTTCTTTGGTCGATACGGTATATCTTACAAATAAGCTTATGAATGCAAAAAGCACGTATGAAGTATTTCCTCTCACCATCAATACAGCCGATTTATGACGGTACATTTCTTCACATTTAGCGGCGAGAATGGTGGATCTTCGCGACAGCGCGCATTTCGGGTTGCCGACGAATTAAATGCGCGCGGAGTTTCTGCCGTCATTCACTGGCCCCCCGTGCTACTCATGTCGACCACGCCTTGGCCGAAGAAAGCGCAGCTGATTGCGGCGACTATTCGTTCGTTGCGCTCAATAAAACAGGATGATCTCGTCTATTTGCAGCGGACCATTTCAAATAAGTACTTTTTTGCCATCATGGTTGCTTACCTATTGGTCTTTCGGCGGAAGATGATTTTTGATCTTGATGATCCGATATGGACGCACAGCTTCTTTAAAACGAAAGTGTTTACGCAGATGGCAGACGCCGTTATTGTGTGCAATCACGCACAAAAAGAATGGGCACTCGCTTTTAACAAGAATGTACACATATTCCACATCTCGCTCAACTTGTCGGCATACGAAAAGTTCACGAAGGATTATTCCGGCACACAGAGTCCGCAAATCCTCGGATGGGTCGGAACAGCGCCGGAACATGTCCGTAATCTTGAAATCCTGGCTGACGTGTTTAAAAAACTCGTCGCCAAAACAAAGATTCCGTTCAAGTTTGTTCTTATCGGTGCGCTCGCGAATGAGGCGGTGTATGCGCTCTTCCAGAATATACCCGGCCTCTCGGTCGAGTTCATTGATGAGCTGGATTGGAAGAACCCCGAGAGTGTCCCGCGAGAAATTCAAAAATTTGATATCGGCGTCCTGCCGCATAGAAGCGAAGGCGAGTGGAACCAAGCTAAGACCTCTCTCAAAATCTTGGAGTATATGGCGTGTGGCGTAGCGAGCGTAGCGAGCGCGTTCGGCGAGATGCCGCATATCGTCGTTGACGGCGTAAACGGCTACACGGCCGCCAGCACCGAGGAGTGGGTCGAGAAGCTGCAAAAGCTGCTTTCTGATGTGGAACTGCGCGCACGACTCGGGGCGGCCGGCCAAAAAACCGTGCGGGAGCAGTATTCGTATGACGCCCTGATCCCCCGCCTCGTTACACTCTTACAGTCGCTCACGTAACGTGGCCCGAGGCATTATTCAGCAAGCTCATTCTCGAGCTTCAGCTCTCTAGATATTCCCACCTATGTATGTGAAGGGTTTACGAAACCTTTCATTTACATATATACTGTAGGAATGGAGCTCTGGCATGCCTTGAACCGCGGAGTTGACGGGCGCGACTTATTTCTTGATTTCCAAGATTATGCGCGCTTTGTCCATAATCTCTATGAATTCAACGATTCCGCGCCAGCTGATAATCTCTGGCGCCTCTTTGACCCCACTGGCATGAAAGGTTTCGTAAACCATTCATTTGGCAGAAAGAGGAAGAAGCTGGTAGATATTCATGGGTGGGTACTGATGAGAAATCATTATCATCTGCTACTCTCCGAGCGGGTCGAGGGCGGAATGAGCTTATTCCTGCGTAAACTGAATGTCGGCTATGCGAACTACTTTAACGAGCGGTATGGGCGAAAAGGAACCTTATTCCAAGGTCGTACTAAAAAGGTGTTGATCGAGCATCATGCTCACTTTCTCTATGTCCTTCATTATCTGCACCTCAACCCTCTTGATTACTTTAAAGGCGCAGAGGAGTGGCGCGTGCGCAGCAAAAGTGGGATTAAAAATACCCACGAAGCTCTGCAGTATCTTGATTCGTATCGGTGGAGCAGTTATCTTGATTATGCTGGGAAAAAGAACTTCCCGTCGATTCTCACTACCTCACTTTTTAAAAACGAACGTGACGATTACCATAAATCGCTTAACGACTACCTCAGGGACGCAGAATATGACGGGCTTGTGGACTTGGCTCTTGAATGAAAGGTTTACGAAACCTTTCATGCGAACCCACACTAAAGTCTAAATAATTCGTCAATGCTTACTCCTAATGCTCTCGCTATTTTCTCAATGTTTTTAAGTGCAACATTCCGCTCTCCGCGTTCAATACCACCAATATAGGTGCGGTCCAAATTCGCTTTGAAAGCGAATGTTATTTGCGATGTAAAACCTCTTTGCGTGCGTAAACGTCTCACGCGCTCCCCGAACCTTTTTAAGATGTCGTTGTTTTTCCTCACCTACTAAGAGTAGGGTGCATGATGCCTATAAGGCGACGGACTATGAGTATCACTATTTTTATGCTATGTTCACCCCATCCGAAGAGGATACTTATAATCATCAACAGAATGAACGATTTATATGGGACATTTAAACAGAAAGGTTAGCGTGAGCAAGTTTGAGAACATCCTTGGTCGAATAAGAATATTCAAGAATTGGTATAAAATCACGTTCCCTTTCAATCGGGTATTTAAGGGGATACAAAAGCTTCGTCTGCGTAACGGTAAGTCTGCACTGGTCCGCAGTGTTCGTTCTATGGATGTGAATATAGTCAGAGATGTGTTGGGCGGCAATGAATACGAACTAGAACAATTACATCTGCCGCACGATGCGGAGATAGTCGACCTTGGTGGCAATATAGGCACGTTCGCCATGGAGATGCATCGCATGTTTCCTTCTGCGCGTATCATTTCCTATGAACCACATCCGGGGAACTGCACTATGTTTAGAATGAATGCTCCCTTTGCAATACTCGTGCAAAAAGCGGCATCGGGAAAAACTGGAGTAGTCCACCTGGAAGATACTTCCAATTTTGTCGGTCTACGCGTGATAGAGAATGGAGGCATATCCGTCGAGGCGGAAAGCTTGGATGACATACTTAAAAATTACACGGTCGTGGATTTGCTCAAGATAGATATAGAGGGCTCGGAGTATGAAGTACTTAATAACACCTCCCCCGCGACACTCAAGAAGATACGTAGAATCATTATGGAGACCCACTCTGTACCAGGGTTCGATGACATTGCATGGGCAGAAGATATGTTATCCAAAAATGGTTTCCACATTTCTTGGATAGATAAGTTAGGCATTATCTATGGAGAAAGACGGGAAGTCCAGACGCATTAGTTGATTAACTCGCTGTCAGAGAGTACCATTCGAGGTAATGCAAGGTTTTGGCAACACCACCGTACTCGTGTGCGGCGGAGCCGGTTTTATCGGCTCCAATTTCATTCGGCAAATGCTCGCAACATCACCGAAAGCAAACGTTGTTTGCATTGATGCACTCACCTATGCCGGTAATAAAGATAACCTGAAGGGTCTGCCGGCGAGACGATTCACCTTCTTGAAGGGTGACATCACCGACGGAGCGCATATGAAACGTATATTTGCAAAATATGCTCCTTCATATGTGATAAATTTTGCCGCTGAGTCGCACGTCGACCGGAGCATTCACGTTGGTGCAGAATCGTTTATTCGTACCAACGTACTCGGTACAAGCGTGCTGCTCGACGTCGTGCGGCACATCTCGTCGGTGAAGAAATTTGTTCAGGTGAGCACCGATGAGGTGTATGGCGCCCTCTCACTTGATTCGAAAAAGAAATTCACCGAGAAGTCACCCTTGGCTCCCAACTCACCGTACGCCTCGTCAAAGGCCGCCGCCGATCTCATCGTTCGGTCGTTTCATATCACGTATGCGTTACCTTTGGTCATCACGCGCAGTTCTAACAACTATGGGCCGTATCAGCATCCGGAAAAACTTATACCCTACTCAATAACCCGTCTTATGAAAGGTAAACCGATAGCAATATACGGGGATGGAAAATATGTGCGCGATTGGATTCATGTCGCGGACCACTGCACAGCCCTCATGCTCGCCCTCCTGCGCGGAGTGCCCGGCGAGATATACAATATCGGTGCGGACGAAGAAGTTAATAATCTCACTCTTGCGAAGCGCATGCTTACGTATTTTAAGAAAGCTGAATCAGCGATCATCTATGTGAAGGATAGGCCCGGCCATGACCGACGATATGCCATTGATGCGTCTAAGATAAAAAAAGAATTGGGATGGAAGCCGAAGCATTCATTCCGAAAGTCATTCGGACCAACCATTGCTTGGTATGTGAAGAATACGAACTGGGTCCGTCGCGCGCTCGCGCGGTCAGGAGCGGCTAATACCCATATATAATATGAAAGGAGTTATTCTTGCCGGCGGATTGGGCACGCGGTTGCACCCGCTCACCAAGGTTACGAACAAGCATCTCTTGCCGGTATACGACAAGCCGATGCTCCTGTATCCGCTCGAGACACTGAAGCGTTCCGGCATTGACGACATTATGATCGTAGTCGGTCGCGAACATGCGGGGCACTTTATGCAATTTCTAGGTTCCGGTAAAGAATTCGGCGTCAAGCTCTCGTACGCTCTCCAAGATACCAATAACGGAGGTATCGCTGACGCGCTCTCTTATGCCGAAGATTTCGCCGACAAGGATTCGATTGCCGTTATTCTCGGGGACAATATTTTCATTGATGACTTCAAGAAAGCGATGCGAGAATTTACCGGCGGAGCCGTCGCATTCTTTAAGAAAGTGCCTGACCCAAAGCGTTTCGGCGTCCCGGTCTTCTCAAAGGATGGAAAGAAGATACTGCGCGTCGAGGAGAAACCGAAAAAGCCGAAATCAGCATATGCGCAGACCGGATTTTATATGTTTGACTCAACCGTTTTCTCCGTCATCAAAACGCTCAAGCCCTCCAAGCGCGGAGAGTTGGAAATGACTGATGCCATCAATCATTATGTGCGCAAAGGGGCGCTGTCTTTTGACTTTGTCCGAGGAGCGTGGCTGGACGCAGGAACCTTTGAATCGCTCCACAAAGCTTCGGTTTTCTTTAGCAAACGCAAGAAATAACCGGTAGCCGGTGCCGTGTAATAAAGACGCCGCACTCCTCATCGGAATGCGGCGGTTTTCCCCCAACACGGCTTACGCGATGTTGAGACGGTCCAGGTAGGTAAGAACGTTTTCTGGGTCAGGAAGGTTTCCTTGCTCGTGGTATGTATAAATGCGAATGATTTCTTCCACGAGAAAATCTGCGCGTGTCCCCTTCAACGTTCCTTGCGAATGGGATGACGCCTCGTTCCAGTCCAGCGGCGCTCCCAGCCTCGGGTATACATGAAACTCCGGATAGCTCTCGGTGAGCGCATGTACCCCTGCCATGAACGAGCGCAGGATGTGGAATTGCGGCGCGACCAAGATTACCTTGCGAATGCCGTGCATCTTGGCATACCGAACCAACGCGCGCATCTCACTTAGGGTGTGGATGATTTGTTTGCCGCCGACATCCACGCACGACCCAGTGACCAAGACAATGCGCTCGTCTGGAATACTGCGCGCGTGTAGCTACGGTATCCAAACGTCAGAACCGGGGTACCCGAAGCGTTCGGTATCAGGGTAGCCAATGATGCCGATAGGTCCAGAGAACTCTCGAGCCCTATCGAGCACCGATGCCTGGTTTGACTTGGTCTCCCCGACCAAATACATGAAATCGGCGGGCGGTAGAGGACGCTGTGCCTCTGCCAAAACCCGGTAATGCAATTCGCGAAGCTTCGCATTGTTAAGCACGGTGACCCCCTGTCAGTTGATTGAGTGCCGAATCTGTCCTGTGACAATGATAGCATATATACTGAAAATAGTCAAGTTCTCGACCGGTGTAGAAAGTGAAAGTCCGTACCCGGGGTATGGATACGGACCTTTATTGCCGGACGGCGGATATCAAGTCGAGACGCTTGAGAATCCGTCAAGGGATCGAAAGATGATGACAGGTTCACTCGCGAGCTCGGCGCGTCGTTCAAGCGCCTTGCATACCGCGTCAAGCTTCGCGTCTGCCGTGCGCTCCTCGGTATTCCATTTCCGCGATTCGGCTCGCGCGAGTAGTTCCGGCGGTGAGTTGCGGCAAATTTCTTCAATGAACTCGTCTACCTCTTCGACGGTGAGCATCTGGGATAGTTCCCTCATCGGTTTCTCCTGTGTGTGGTACCGCGTACTATTATAGCAGGAAACACTGCACGCAACAAGCGTCCCGCGAATAGAGATAACGATACAGTGTTACATTATGCCCTAGTCTCATGTTATATATGATGCACGGAGTATACTGAAGAAAAAGAAATAATCTCTTATGGTACCCAAATCTTCATACAATATTGTTGAACTCGATCTCCCCGGCGTACTGCTGATTACGTCGCAAGTCCGGAGCGATGAAAGGGGGTTTTCGATCAGCGCCTACGATGCTGATGAATTTTCGATGTGTGGCATCACGACTAAGTTTGTGATGGATTATATTTCCTACTCAAAGAAAGATGTTATTCGCGGTCTACATTTTCAGACTGCACCGTATGCGCAAGACAAGTTAATACGATGTGCTACAGGTCGGGTATTTGACGTCGTTGCGGATTATGAACCCACATCACGCACATTTAAAACGTTTGTGCAGGTAGAGCTTAATTCCGAAAAGGGAGAAATGCTCTTTGTTCCAGGCAAATATGCTCATGGATTTTGCGTGTTGAGCGACGAAGGCGCGCTTATAGAATACAAAATGAGTGAGGGATATCATCCGGAATCGGCGGGCGGAATCCGCTTCGATGACCCGCTCTTTGCGATACCGTGGCCGGTGGCCAACCCAATACTTTCTACGCAAGACAAGGAGTGGCCGCTCTTCCCCCTGACGCGCATATGACCGTGTCTCGCGCGAACATACTTATTACTGGCGCAGGAGGCATGCTAGGGGGTTACGCCAACTTCGGCATACACACAACGCACGAGTCGCTCGATGTGCAGAATATCCAAAGCATTCGTGCCACGTGCGCCGAACATCGGCCATCCGTCATATTCCACCTTGCCGCGGCGACAGATCTCGTCGAATGCGAAAAAAATCCAGAAAAGGCATATCGAGCGAACGCTGTCGGAACATATAATGTCGCTTTGGTCGCCCGCGAGGTCGGAGCGAAGCTGGTATACGTCTCCACATCTGCTGTTTTTGACGGGAAAAAGATAGAGTCATACCGGGAAGATGACATCCCGAACCCACAAAACCATTATGGCCATTCAAAGTATCTGGGCGAGCTCGCTGTGACAGGCCTCTTGTCCGACTACATTATAGCCCGCACCTGCTGGATTTTTGGCGGAGGACCGACAAAAGATCATAAATTCGTCGCGAATATACTAAAACAGCTTACCAAGCCGAGCGTAGAAATTATCGGCGGCAAGCGAGGCTCGCCGACGTACGGTAAGGATTTTGTTGAAGCGTGCCTCCGCCTTGTCGAAGAAGGGAAGCGCGGGATATTCCATGTGGGGAACGAAGGTGCTCCCACTCGGGTCGATATCGCTCGTGAGATCGTACGTATTGTAGGCACCCCGACCGAGGTTATCGAGACAGACGCTTCTGTGTTCGAGAAACAGTATCCGGGCACGGGGGCGCGCGGGAATGAAAGCATCGTCTCAACGAAAGTGATCCTACGTCCATGGCGGGAAGCCTTGCGTGAGTACATAGAAACAGAGTGGAGTTCTGTCGTACAGAAAACCGTATGAAATGGAATTCAGACATTTCCATCGTGGTCTTGAACTACAACACGTCCGATTTGCTGAATGGTGCGCTTGAGTCAATCGTAGCGACTGTAGGCGATTTGAACGTAGACGTGACCGTCATCGATAATGCTTCGATTGACGGCGGGCTCGCACAAGTCAGTCCCGCGTTCAAGAGCGACTCGCGTTTTTCCTTTATACAGCGAGACAAAAATATCGGCTGGGCGGCGATAAACGTCATGCTCGCGAAGGGAGGAAGGTACATCCTAACCCTTGACCCGGATGCAGTACTGCATCCGGGCGCGCTTCAGACGCTACTCGCTTTTATGGACCGCATGCCAAAAGCCGGTGCGGCGACTGCAAAATTGCTTAATAGCGACGGCACACCGCAATTGTATTACCGTCGCATCATGACTCCCTCCATGGCATTTTTCACGACGCTTTTTGGGCGAGTTATCGATAAATATCTGCTTGGTCTGCGCGAGTTGAAACGGTATCGCTATGACGACCTGAATCTGGATATCATGTCTGAAGTCGAGCAGCCCGCGTGGCCCTGCCTGATCTGGCGTCGCGAAGCGCTCGGACCGTATATTGTTGATAAGGATATTCCGTTTTATTTTGTTGATGTCGATATGAGTCGCCGTGTCTATGACAACGGATACAAGATATACATGGTGCCGCAGGCGACTATCACGCACCTGAAGTCGGCGTCCTTTGGAAGAACGAATGATGCCTGGCGGCGGCGCGAATATAACAGAAGCATCCTCTACTATTTTCGCAAACATCATTCCTACGCTTATTGGATACTCCTCCCGATGTTTCTCATTGATCATGTCCTTCGTGCCGGCATACGAACGCTCATTGGACGCGAGCCGATGCGCTGAAACGGAATAGTGGTATTGTTGGTTCTTACAGAGAGCGTATGCAAGGCTATATACATAAAACGACATGCAGGGTGTGCGAGGGCATAGATCTTGTAAAAGTACTTGACCTAGGTTCCACGCCACCGGCGAACGCATATCTTAAGAAAGAGGACCTCGTTAAGCCTGAGAAATCATTTCCCTTGGCGCTCTATTATTGTAGGACTTGCTCGCTCGCACAACTTCTGGATGTGGTGGATCCGGAAATCCTTTTCAAGAACTATCATTTCCTGACCGGCGCCAGCGCACCGTCGGTTGAACACTTCAGGAAGTATGCCGATGAAGTCATCAAACCGCTTATCTCGTCAAAGGACGATTTGGTCATCGATATCGGCGGGAATGACGGCGTTCTTTTGAGTTTCATCAAAGACTATGCACGCGTACTCAACGTTGACCCGGCCGACAACCTCGCTCCGATTTCGGAGGAGAAAGGCGTACCATTCTACCCAGCTTTTTTTACGTCGCGGGTAGCAGACGACATTCTAGCAACATATGGTCAGGCAAAGGTTGTCGTGGCTAACAACGTGTTCGCACACACTGATCCAATTCGCGATGTGTTCAAGGGAGTCGCCAAACTCATCAACGGGGATGGAGTGTTTATATTTGAAGTACACTGGCAGAAACATCTTCTAGAGGAAGGGGCATTTGATCAAATCTATCATGAGCATCTATGCTTTCATTCGCTTCACGCGTTAAAACATCTTGTTGAGTCAGCAGGCATGCGGATATTCGACGTAGAGATTGTTCCTACGCAAGGGAAATCGCTGCGAGTCTTTGCTTCAAAAAATGGAGTGCCGACCGTAAATGTCGCAAGTGTATTGGCCGAAGAAAAGGCGTCAGGACTTACCGACGCAAAGACTCACATTGCGTTTGCCCAGACAGTTGAGGCGAACAAAAAGAAGTTGATAACTCTCCTGCGCGAACTCAAAGCGGCAGGAAAAAAGATAGTGGGCTACGGCGCCCCCGCTAAGGGAAACACGCTTCTTAACTACTACGGCATCGGTCCAGATATTCTTGATTACCTTATTGACACTACTGTCCTAAAACAGGGGCTCTACAGCCCTGGGATGCACATCCCTATCGTCTCGCCCGAGAAACTTCGTACGGATACCCCCAGTTATATCTTGTTACTGGCTTGGAACTTCAAAGATGCAATTCTTGAGAAAGAAAAAAAGCTTAGAGAGAAAGGTATAAAATTTATCATTACTGTGCCGCACGTAGAAATCATATAGGCCGAACAGATACTACATTATTCATGCCGCAGAAACAGCACGAACGAAATATCGTATTCATTTCGGAATTGGAACACATCGGCCTGCTGGATGGGTTCATAAAAGAGCATTCGGCTCTGCAGAAGGAGGGTTTTGCGCTGATCCCTCTGGATTTAGAGATAGAGTACGCACTCGAAGAAAAGGGGATACCGTTTCGCTCGGGAAGGACATACCGTACGCAGGATGCCGCGGTCATGACACTCGCCGAAGAGTGGACCGCCTCGGTTCTTGAAAGCCGTCGATGGTCGTTCTTCAGCTACCGCGGCGTGTCGCTGTCGCGACTCTACTTTTTGCCTATGCAATGGTATATGAGCCATGTTATCTATTACGCCGATATCGTTTGCAATGTACTCCGCGAACATCCGACGGCTAAACGGCTCATCGTCTTTTCTCAGAAGAATCGCATACCGATAAGGGGAAGTACGCTCTCAGGTCCGCAGTTGCAGGCGCTTGTCGACGTTACGGAATGTATTGCCGCACAAAAGGACAAGGAAGCGGTTGTCATAAGCGCACCTTCAGCGTCATCCACTACGCGATTTCAGCGTATATCATTCGCCCTCAAGCGTGCGTTATTTGGCATCTGGATAGGAATACTCAATACCTTCATTACATTTTTTCGCCGTCCGCGCCTTTCGCGCGCACTCGCGAGCGACTATTGGAAAAATCTTGCGCCGTATGTCGGGAATCTCGATTTTCTTGAAATTATCCTCTTTGACCGAAAGGAGGCGTTCAAAGCGGGATTCTCCAATATCTGGAAATTCCGTATGCGTTTCCTGCGCTTCGCTTCGTTTTCTTCGCATGCTTCGTCCGAGCGCGCCGAAGCGGGCGACCGTATCAAGAGGGAATGGGAGTCTCTGAAAAAGGGTGCGGAGATGCCGGCATTTACATTTCGCGAAATGTCCATGCGACCGATACTCTCCCGGGCGTTAAACCGTGTTGTGGATGAGGTGCTTGCAAAAACGCTGAACGACATTGATGACGCTCATACGATGTTTGAGCGCGTAAAGCCTCAGATAGTGCTCTTGCGCGCCACCATGAGCGCGCAGACCCACTTTGTCATCCTCGCGCAGGTTGCGCGCGCGCGAGGCGTCCCTTCTCTGGAAGTCCAGCACGGCCTTGAGTATTACGGCCCCGGGTCCTATACGCGCCGTCACAGCGCGGAATTTATGGGAGTCTATGGACCACTCACGCAAAGGGAAATGAGAGCGGTCGGCGACGCGCACAGCACCCCCGTCATTATCGGCTCCCCGCGTTTTGATGTGTACGCTTCACTGCGGAAAGAAAATCTAAGGGACTCTGCGGACCTCCCAAATAAAGGCGTGTCTTTTTTATGTATCGCTCCCGCAGTTGACCCGGGCGGGGATTTAGACACCTACGACTATGAAGAGTATTTTTCGGCCATTGCGTCAGCGATGAAAAAAATAAAAAATGCACGCACCATCATAAAATTCCGTCCGGGCAGAAGTCGTGATTCGTTCGCGCACCGGACGATAGCGTCTATCTTCGCCGACATTCCACATACTATCGTCGAAGACGAACCGCTTTCCGAGCTTTTCCCAGCCGCGGACGTGGTTATTTCCTGCTTCTCGACCGCCGCGATAGAGGCGATGCAGTGCGGCAAGCCGCTCGTATATCTCGGTCTTTCTCCCTCACAAAAACTGATGGGGATTGGTCATTTCTCTTCATACGAAAAGGAAGGGGCCATACGCTTGGCTACGACAAAAGAGGACCTTTCCCGCATTGTAGAGGAGCTCGCTCGGGACGTCAGCGCACGCAATACATTGGCTGAACAAGGCCGGAAGTTCCTAAAGGATGCATACGCATTTGACGGCCTTTCTAGTGAGCGCACGGCAACGCTTGTCAATTCTCTACTGTCGTCTAAAACACGGTAACTTTCTTGCAAAAAATCAGGTTTTATCATATAATCACACTTTATAAATATGTCCAATAGCTATAACCTTGCGAACAGAACAATCCTCATAACCGGCGCCTGCGGGCAAGTCGGTCGCGCCCTCGTCGCCGCGTATCTTGGGAACGGCGCCTTTGTGGTGGGAGTAGACGTCGTTCCCGAACCGGATGCACGGTTCAAGAAACTCGTCGCAAGGTCAAAGAAGTTCGCTTTTATCTCGGCAAATATCACGAATGAGAAGGCGGTAAAAGCAGTTGTGAAAGAGATACGGCGTCCAATCGACGTGTTGGTGAATTGTGCCGGCATGGGCGTCTATACGCCGTTCGAGGTCCGTACCGAAGAGGAACTTGATGAAGTTATCAATGTAAACCTGAAGGGTACTATTCTCATGTCAAAGGCAGTTTCAAAGAGTATGTCGAATCGGAAAAAGGGCACCATCATCAACTTCGGCTCCGTGTACGGCGTTACCACGCCGGATTTCCGCATTTATGGGAAATCCGGCAGGAATAGCTCGGAAATTTACGGCGCGACAAAAGCGGGTGTTATTCATTTCACCCGATATCTCGCCGTCTATCTTGCGCGGAGCGGCGTCACCGTGAATGCAATCTCTCCGGGCGGCGTATTCAACGCGCAGGCGCCGTTTTTCGTGAAGGGCTACGAGCGCAAGACACCACTTGGTCGCATGGCCAATCCCGAAGATTTGACCGGCACCGTACTATTCCTGTCATCGGACGATGCGAGGTACATTACCGGTCAGAACATTGTGGTCGACGGAGGATTTACCCTATGGTAAAGAAGGTAACAAAACAGAAGGATACGGACCGTTGCGTCTATATTATCGGAGCGGGCATGAGCGGACTGTCCGCCGGCCTGCGTATGGCCGAACTGGGGCTGACGGTAACCATTTTTGAAAAGGATTCTAATGTCGGAGGTATGGCAGGCTCTTTCAGCTGGAACGAATTCCCGCACCTAGATTATGGTCCGCACATTTTTCATACACCGGACGAGCGGCAGGCAAAAATCTGGGAAACCGAATACGAAGATTTATTCTATAAGAATGAGTTCTGGGGGAAAAATGTAAAGGGAGAAAACTTTGATGAGTATTATGATTATCCGCTCTCCATGGATTCTTTGCGAACTTTCCGGCCTGAACTTCGGACGCAGATTCTGCATGAGCTGTCTCGCCTCGATGAAACGCGCAAGGCGGAGGCGAAGAATTATCGGGAGTATGTTCTTGAATTGGTAGGACCGACGCTCATGAATATGTTTTTTATCCAGTATCCGCAAAAGCTCTGGGGCATTTCCGTCGACCATATGACGGCGAACTGGGCGCCGAAGCGCGTCAACTTCCGTCGCAAGAACGAGCACTTTCACGCCGGGCAGTGGAGCGCCGTGGGGAAAAGGGGCGCCGGAGCGATTCTTGAACGCATGGCCTCAAAATTCGTTTCAAACGGCGGGACGTTGCGTTTGAATACAAAACTGACGGGCATTGAAAAAAAAGGCGACCACATTACTGCACTGGTCTTCGGCAAAGAAAAGGTGACTGTGCGTCCGAACGACCATGTCGTATCAACGATGCCTCTTCCGGTACTCGCAGATTTTCTGGATATCGATAACACACTCCAATACCGAGGAGCAAAGCTGGTGTTCATTGCCGCAAAAAAGGCGGTCTCAATTCCCGGCCAAGCAAGCTTCCTCTATTATGATGACCCGAACATTATCTTCCACCGTGTGAGCGAACAAAAAAAATTCTGCCCGAACGGATTCCCCCGCAACAAGACGGTCCTCACATTAGAAATTTCGTATACCAAAGGGAACAAGCTTGACCGGACGCCTGACAAGGAGTTGATAGCGCGTGCAAAAAAAGATTTGATAACCGTAGGGTTGCTGAAAAAAGGCGATGCGTATGATGCGAAGGTCGTATCGTTGCCCTATGTCTATCCGCTCCTTACCAAAGGGAAGGAATCTGAGGTAGCGCAGGTTCGCGCAAAAGTCGCTTCGTATAAACAAATTCACCTCATCGGCACCGGAGGGGACTTTCACTACGCAGACTTGCAGATTCTTTCGGTAAAGGGACGCGACCTCGGAGACCGCCTTGCAAATAACACGGAGACCGAGAGCAAGGAGTTGCGCAAGGAAATCCAGGCACATGTATTTAATAATGAAGTGCAATTGGATGCACGGAAGGTCGCATACGGCGACCCAGCATTCATTATCGCGGAAATTGGATTGAATCATAACGGTTCACTCGCACTCGCGAAAAAGCTTATAGATGCCGCCAAGCAGGCTGGTGCATCGGCTGTTAAATTCCAAAGCTATCGCGCTGAGAATCGGCTCTCAAAAAAAGTGAAGGAGAATCGATACGCCGAGGAACTGATTGACACAGAGGAATCCACCTTCTCGATGTTAAAGCGACTTGAGTTCGGTTTGAAAGAGCATAAAGAACTGTTTGCTTATGCGCGCCAGATAGGTATTCCGGTGTTCTCAACCCCTTTTGACATAGAAAATGTTGCATTGCTCGAAGCAGTTGGAACGCCGTTCTACAAAATCTCTTCGATGGATGTTGTAAACCTGCCGCTTCTAAAGAGAGTCGCCGAGACGGAGAAGCCGATCATCATGTCTACCGGCATGTCCACGCTCTCGCAGATTGATGACGCCGTTGATGTCATCCGCAAGACAGGAAACAAAAATCTCATTCTGCTCCAATGCGTGTCGTCTTATCCTGCGGCAGCCGAGGAGATGAATCTGCGAACGATAAAAACCCTTCACAAAGCATTCGGAGTACCGGTCGGTTTCTCTGACCACACCATAGGCCTCACGGCCTCAACCGTTGCTCTTGCTATGGGAGCAGTCGTCATTGAGCGTCATTTTACGCTTGACCGGTTCATGGAAGGCCCCGACCACATCCTCTCCTCAGACACGGCGGAGTTGAAGGAGCTCGTGCGGTTAAGTCGCATCATTCCGCTCATCAAGGGTAAAAATCAAAAGACTATTGTCGGCAGCGAAGTAGAAACTATCAACAAGTTTAAGAAGGGCTTGTACGCGAGGATTGCTATCAAAAAAGGAAAGAAAATCACAAGTGATATGTTGACCATAAAGGGTCCCGGAGGCGCTATCCTGCCAAAATTTATTGATATCGTGGTCGGGAAGACCGCTAAGGTTCCAATTCCCGCCGACTATCCGATCCTCTGGGACCACATCACATGAAAAAAGTTATTACAGAACAGATACAAAAGATACGGCAGAAGGCGAAAGGTCGTATCACCGGTTTTGTCGTCGGCAATACATCCGATCTCTTTTCTCACGGACACTACTACGAAATGCCGCTGCGTGAGACGTCTGAATTTATATACGGAGGAGTTATCGTACGCGACGTCAAGACGGCGCGGGCGGCCGCTAAATTAGCGGACGGGAAAGTGGATTATGTGTTCGCCGATGACGAAAAGAAAATAAGGAAGATGTATTACGGTCCGCACGATGACGGTAACATCGAGAAAGCCGTTCGGGACGCCCTTCGTGAGACGCCCATCATCAGCTACAAGGGCAACGATCTCGCAGTCGAAGCGATTGATGCGCTCGTGCGCGGTCTGGTTCCGACACTGCACGGTAACACGATTGCCGTCATCGGAGCGGGAAATCTCGGGTCGAAGGTGGCGCTCAAATTAGTCGAGCGAGGTGAGAACATCCGTGTATACCGCAGGAACCAAAAAAAACTCAAAGCCATCGCATCCGGCATCAATAACATTAAATCCAGCTACACGCTGGCGAAGGTCACTGTGGCCACGAGCATCGCGTCTGCCTGCCGGGATGCGTACGCGATAATCGGCGCGACAAATGAAAAAGGAGTTATCACGAAAGATATGATTCGTAGAGCGCGTCGTCCGGTTATTCTGATAGATGCTGGGAAAGGATGTTTTGCCGATGATATTACAAATGACCCGTCGTATCTCATCTATCGCGTCGACGTCTCCATTATTCAGAAATATTTCTTTCACGGCCTGATACAAGCGCATAAGCATTTTCAGAAAAAATTAGGACGCAAGAATATCCCGGATCTCAATGCGACGATCGTCACCACCGGACTCCTTGGCCGGCAATCGGAACTCATTGTAGATTCCATTGACCGTCCGACGCAGATTATCGGCATATCAGCCGGAAACGGCGTGCTGGAAAAGAATACTCAGTCGGTAAAAAAAAGAATAAAAAATGCAGAACGTTTTTTCGGGATATAATCATCGTCAACCCATGGCTACACTCGCGATTATCCAAGCACGCATGAGTTCGACACGATTACCCGGCAAGGTACTGATGGACATCGCATCTGGGACTACGGTTCTTGAATGCATGCTTGCGCGCGTTGCAGAGAGCGATGAGATAGACCGGACCGTCGTCGCCACGACAACGAATGAAAAAGATAGAGTGTTGATTGATTTTCTTAATTCGCACAACGTGCCCTATTTTGCGGGGAGTGAAGATGACGTGCTTGACCGCTACTATCAGACAGCGAAGGCCTTCGGAGCAGAAAAGGGATGCGTTATTGTGCGCATGACGTCTGATTGTCCACTCATAGACCCGCGTGTGATAGACGATACGATTCAGTACTTCAAGAAAGGGGATTTCGATTATGCTTCGAATAATCTGGAGCCGTACACGTTTGCCGACGGCATGGATGTTGAGGTATTTTCTTTTGGCGCTCTGGAGAAGGCATGGCGCGAAGCATCGAACCCGTCGCATCGTGAACACGTGACTTTCTACTTCTGGAAGAATCCCGGCAAGTTTAAGATCGGGCAATTAATGAATCCGCATGAGGGTCAAGCAGACTATCGGCTGACGCTTGACTACCAGGAAGATATCAACGTACTTCGCGACATCTATGCGCACCTGTACTCACATGACCCGCGGTTTACGATGGCAGATACTCTCGCATATCTGGATGCGCATCCTGAAATAAAAAAATTGAACGCAAACGTGACGCGCAATGCTTCGTGGCAAGGTGCATAATAGTAAGAGCATGAAGCGTACCGGCCAAAAACTGTGGGAAAAAGCGAAGGAACTTATTCCTGGCGGGAACCAGTTGCTCTCGAAGCGCGCCGAAATGTTTCTACCAGAGAATTGGCCCGCGTATTTCTCGAAGGCAAAGGGTCCCTATATATGGGATCTGGACGGCAAAAAATATCTCGATATGTCCATTATGGGGATCGGTGCCTGCCCCCTCGGGTATGCCGACCCCGACGTGAATACGGCGGTCAAACGAGCCGTTGACCGCGGTTCTATGGCGACATGGAACACACCTGACGAAGTGGAACTCGCGAAGCTCTTATGCAAAATTCATCCATGGGCTCATATGGTGCGGTACGCGCGTACGGGCGGAGAATCCATGGCCGTTGCTTCGCGCATTGCGCGCGCTTACACGAAACGCGATGTTATAGCATTTTGCGGGTATCACGGCTGGTCCGATTGGTACCTTGCGACGAATCTAAAGGACCCGAACGGTCTTAACGATCACCTCCTTGCCGGCCTCGAGCCGAACGGCGTACCGGAAGGACTTCGCGGGAGCATTGTGCCGTTCCACTACAATCGTATAGATGAACTTGAACGAATCGTACAGCAGAACAAGGGCAGACTTGCCGCGATTATCATGGAGCCCATTCACAGTGAGGAGCCGAAGGAGAATTTTCTTACGAAGGTTAGAGAAATCGCAACGAAAACCGGGGCTGTACTTGTCTTCGATGAAATTTCAATTGGTTTCAAGTTGACGATTGGGGGCGCGCATCTGCTCTACGGTGTGAATCCCGATATGGCCGTCTTCAGTAAAGGTATGAGCAACGGGTATCCGATGGCGGCGATTATCGGACGCAAGGAGGTAATGCAGGCAGCACAAGACACTTTCATCTCCAGTACGTATTGGACCGACAGTATCGGCCCCGCGGCGGCACTCGCGACCATCAAGAAGATGCAGAAGCATGACATTCCGAAATATCTCATCAAGATGGGAGACCGTGCGAACAAAGAGCTTGCGAAGCTCGCGGAGAAGCACGGCATCAACGTAAAAATCGAAGGAACATCGACGATGGGCTCGTTTTCATTCCGGTATGGTGCCGATAGTAATGCGGTTCGCACGCTCTTTACTCAAGAGATGCTTGCGCGCGGTATTCTCGCGTCCAACCGATTCTATCCGTCGTATGCGCATACGAATAAACATCTTACTGTCTATGTCAAAGCCGTCGATAGCGTATTCGCACTGATGAAGAAAGCGATTGATGAGGACAGTGTGTTGAAATATCTTCACGGACCCGTTGCGCATGCTGGCTTCCAGAGGCTCAATTAGATAGACTTACTTTCTGCCATGTCATGTGATAACAACGTTGCGAATCTGAAAGATTTTTCCGAGTACTTGGTACCCGTTGCATCGTGCAATTTGTGCGGGTCAACAGACAGAACCGAGTGGGCGAAGAGCGATCCGATAATCGCGTATCGGTGTGCGGAGTGCGGACTCGTTTATCATGACCCTCAACTGACGGACAAAGGCAGGGAAGCCTTCTACGCGAGCGGCTATTTCGAACTCCAGAACGATCCAGTAGATGCAGCGGCGCGCGAGGAGATGTATCGCGAAGAAATTGCCTTTTTGGAGAAGCATCTGAAGGGCGGTATACTTCTCGATGTGGGGTGCGGCGGCGGGTTCCTCCTCCGGGCATTTGGCGAAACATGGGAGAAGCACGGGATTGAGTTTGACGCTCGGGCAGTCAAACATGCGCGCTCGAAGTTTAATCTTGACGTGAGACACGGCGAGGTTGACACCGTTGCGTTCCCACCCAACTCATTCGACGTCATCGTACTGCGCGGCGTGATAGAGCATTTAGCTGAACCGAAAAAGATGATTGAGCATTTGTTGCCGTGGCTCAAAAAAGGAGGACTTCTTTACATCACCTCTACGCCGAACGTCGAAAGCCTCTGCGCCGAACTCTATCGTGAGAAATGGAACCTCTTCACGGCAGACCATCAGATACATTTCTCAAAAGGAAATCTCATTACGTTTTTTAACAGCCACGGATTTTCGCTCGTTGACTCCGCATACTTCTATCTCGAAACGCCATACGCGAACGAAATTGAGGATTACAGAAAAATTATCAGGGATGCCGCATTGATTGCGCTGAATAAAAAAGACGAGGTCGAAGTTTCGTCCGCATTTTACGGCAATATGCTTAGCCTCATCTTCAGGAAAGAGTATTGACGATATGCATACTACTAATTCTTATTCAATTCTTTGGCAGATATTTCGGCGGTATCGCTGGCATATCGTTACGCTCGTCGTTTTTGGTTTTCTGAGCGCCCTATTGGAAGGCATCGGTATCAATGCAGTCATTCCGCTCATTTCTTTTTTCAGCGGAGCCGGCAGTGGACCGACCGATTTTATTACCAATTCGATCCAGACGCTGTTCAGCATTCTGCACATCCCATACAGTTTTCGGTACTTGCTCGGTTTTATACTGATCCTCTTCATTATGCGAGCAGTTTCCGTCGTCGTCTTCGGCTATATTCGAGGATGGATAGGCGCAGACTTTCTCGGAAAGGAAAGCGAAGAGGTGTTAGGGCGGACGCTCTATGCGTCGTGGCCGTTTCTGCTCAAACAGAAGATCGGAACGATGCACAATACGCTGGTGAGGGATATCCAATGTACGGGCGGTCTGCTCGGCGTTATAAGCCAGATCATTCAATCGTTCAGCGGTTTTCTTATGTATATCCTGGTTGTCATAAATATTTCGCCTATCATGACGATGTATACGCTCGGCGGAGGAGCCCTCCTGCTTTTTGTTGCGAGACCGTTACTTCGTCGCTCTAGAAATATCGGTGATCAGGCGATCGGTGTAGAGAAACAATTCGCACAGTTTCTGAACGAGCACATCATCGGGATGAAATCAATCAAAGCTGCGGGTGTGGAGCGTTCCGCACTGACCGACGGAACGGTCCACATCCGATTGCTTCGCGCTCTCTCCATTCGGTTGGCGCTTGTGCGGTCAGCGGGCGGTAGTTTGTTCCAGCCATTTAGCATCGTGCTCGTAGTTGTCCTGTTCATTCTGACGTACCACACACCAGGTTTTAACGTTGTGTCATTTGGCGCCGCGCTCTATCTTATTCAAAAAATATTCACGTACCTTGAATCAGGACAGAATGCGCTCCAGAGCATCAGCGAGATGGTGCCCTATGCGCAGAATATAGTTTCGTTCAAGAACATGTTGGCAGAACATCGCGAACAATCCTCTCTCAAAGGCAAACCGTTCGTGTTTCAGCATTCGCTCGATTTCAAACATGTGTCGTTCTCTTATTCGAATTCGCACCCGCTCTTGGATGATGTATCATTCTCCGTCAAGATTGGAGAGATGACGGGGCTCGTCGGACCTTCAGGCGCCGGCAAGACATCAATTGCGGATCTCACGCTTCGCCTGTTCCGTCCGAAAAGCGGCGATGTCTGTCTTGACGGTATCTCGACTGAAGAAATAAACGTTGAAGGCTGGAGGAAACATATAGGCCATGTTGCTCAAGACGTGTTCCTTTTCAACGGAAGCATTGAAGATAATATTCGGTTCTACCGCTCAGAACTATCTCACGGGGACATTCGAGAGGCTGCGAAACAGGCTAACATCTACGACTTCATCATGACGCTGCCAAGCGAGTTTGACACGACTACCGGTGACCGAGGCGTTATGCTCTCGGGCGGACAGCGACAACGCATCGCGCTTGCACGCGCGCTCGCGGGAAAACCGAAGCTTCTTATACTGGACGAGGCGACTAGCGCTCTGGACCATGAATCGGAGAAGTTGATACATGAATCAATACGCGCGCTGCATGGAAAGATTACAGTATTTATTATTGCTCATCGTCCCTCTACCGTTGCAGAGGCTGACACTATACTTGTCCTAAATCATGGTCGTATCGTAGAACACGGCTCGCCGCAAGAGCTTCTACAGAACCAAGAATCATACTTCTACAAAATGCAGAGAACGTGATATAGTTGTCTGCAATATGCAGGATGGCGGTACAGCAAAGCAAGTGGCAAGATGGGTAGCGCTTGGTGCGCTTTTCTTGCTTCCTCTTACTCCGTTCATTGTAGCTAATTCTTTTTTCTTTCCGTTTATCACCGGTAAGGCATTTTACTTGCGTATTCTGATAGAAATAGCAGTGGTAGCTTGGGCGATACTGGCGCTTCTTGATAAAGAGTACAGGCCGAGATTTTCTTGGATTGGTGCGGCTGTCGTCGGATTCGTAGTTTGGATGTTCGTTGCTGACGCATTTGCGATAAACGCCATGAAGGCGTTCTGGAGCAACTTTGAGCGTATGGAGGGGTGGGTGCTTCTAGTTCATCTTCTCGGATTCTTCTTCTCCGCGAGTGCGGTATTACGCGTAGAGAAGAAATGGCGCGCATGGTTTCTTACCTCGCTCGGCGTTGCAGTCGTTATTTCCGGATACGCGCTTTTACAACTTAACGGCACGTACGCGATACATCAGGGCTCTACGCGCATAGACACAACGCTCGGCAACTCCGCCTATCTCGCGATATATCTCCTCTTCAGCACGTTTGTTGCGCTCTGGCTCGCTCTCACAGAGAAGTATTCGTGGCTTAAGTGGTCGCTCATCGCGTTCGCAGTTATTGAGGTAGTACTTATTTTCTTCACCGAGACGCGCGGGACTATCATAGGGCTCGTGTTGGCGCTCGCGCTCGCGGCATTTCTCGCAGCAGTTACAGCTGGACACAAAGCGCGACGGTTCTCCGTCGCCGCGCTCCTGCTACTGCTCCTGCTTACCGGCTCGTTCTATCTCGCTCGTAATTCCGACTTCGTACAGAATAACCACGTGCTCCGGCGTGTTGCCACAATCTCTCTCTCTGATGGCCAGACACGCTTCACTATCTGGGGAATGGCGTTTAAGGGAGTAATGGAACGCCCGCTCACGGGCTATGGACAAGAAGGATTTAACTATATCTTCAATAAATTCTACAATCCGTCGCTTTATCATCAGGAACAATGGTTTGACCGCGCTCATAACGCTTTTATTGACTGGTTCACCGTCGGTGGCATACCGGCGCTCCTTCTCTATCTCTCGCTCTTCGGCTCTGCGATTATGTTGCTCTGGAAGAGTTCCGAGCTCTCGCGTCCGGAGCGAATCGCGCTTACCGCAGTACTTGTCGGATATGCCGTTCACAACTTCTTCGTCTTTGACAATCTTTATTCGTACATATATTTCTTCGCCATACTCGCGCTCATAGACTCGCAGGTGTCTCGGCCGATTGAAAAGTTGGAGAATATTCCGGAACTCGCTTCGGAAGATGGAGTGACATACGCGCTCCCGATTGCGGCTGTTGCGCTATTTTCACTCGTCTGGTTCGTGAACGTCCCCGGTATGAAGACGGCGTCCGGCCTTATTAAGGCCATGTCCCCGAATCCTGCGGGAGTAAGCGCGAATATCTCAGCGTTTGAAGAGCTGTCCTCAGGACAGTCTTTTGCTGCACAGGAAATCCGAGAACAGCTCGTCTCCTTTGCCGGGGCTGTTGTTCAGAGTTCCGGAGCGACCAACGAGGAGAAACAGAGGGCGGTCACTCTCGCTATGACAGAAATGAAAAAACAAGTTGACGCATATCCGCTTGACGCGCGCGAACATCTCCAGCTGTCGTATGTTTATAGAATTGTCGGCGATACTGATAATGCCCTGAAAGCGATTAGCAACGCGATAGTCTTATCTCCCGGCAAAATTAGTTTTTACATTGATAGAGGAACAGTTGAATGGGATGCGGGAGACATCAAGGCTGTTCAGGCGGATTTCAACAAGGCATATGCGCTCGCTCCTCAATTTACTGACCTAGCGTTATATTCAGCGGTAGGGAATATCGCTGCCGGCAATCAGGAAGAGGCCAGCCGAATCCTGATTTCCGCTTTCGGTACTGATAACATTGACAGCGACATTCTCTCAACTGCATATTACCGAGCCAAAGATTGGAACCGCCTCATCAGCTTTTGGAAATTGCGAACGGAAAAGCCGGGAGCGAGCGCGGAAACATGGTTCTCGCTTGCGGCCGCATATTACGCAAGTGGCGATAAATATAACGCGACGAGAGTAATTAACAGGGCGGTTGAACTGTATCCGTCCGCTGCCGCCTCAGGCGCAGCCGCCATCAAGCAGATAGAAGCGGGTAAATAATGAAGTCTAACGTCCTGCTAGCGCCTTTTACGACATTATATATCGGCGGACCGGCGCGCTACTTTGCAGAGGCGCAAACAATTAAAGAAGTCGAAGAGGCACTCGCATTCGCTCGTGACAACTCACTACCCGTATTTGTGCTCGGAGGCGGTTCAAATATTGTAATCGCTGACAGCGGTTTTGACGGACTAGTTATCGCACTGCGCATACGAGGTATCACCGCAGAAAGTAAAAATGACGGTAAAACACTGGTTACGGTTGGGGCAGGGGTGGTGTGGGATGATTTTGTGGTTTGGACAATCAAAAACGATCTCAAGGGTCTTGAATGTATGTCCGGCGTACCGGGCACTGTCGGGGGCGCGGTGGTCGCGAACGTCGGAGCATACGGAGCGCAGGTGAGTGATACTTTTGTGCATGCTGAAGTAATAGACACACAAGGTGCAAGTGATAAGGCTCAAATTGTAAGAAAAGAAGAGTGCGACTTTTCATATCACGACAGCATGTTCGGGCGTACAAATGGGAGATATGTCATCATATGCGCAACATTCGCGCTCTGTTCTGGCTCGGCGACGTTGCCGTCGTATCGTGATAATCGTTTTGACATGGCGTCGCTATCCGCAGAACTCGGCCGTGAGCCGACACAGACTGACGTTCGTAATTCGGTACTCAAAATGCGTGAAGAAAAAGGCTCGCTCATTATGGAAGGTAGAAAATCCTTTAAGTGCGCCGGCTCTTTCTTCCATATGCCATTTGTATCGGCTGAGAAATATACAGAAGTGGTACAGCGGGCGCAAGAACTTGATGTAAAAAAAGAAGAGCTTTCCCGTCCGTGGGCTTGGAAACAGCCGGACGGCTTGTATAAGGTGGCTCCCGGGTTCTTGCTTGAGTATACGAAGTTTCAAAAAGGGTATGTGCAGGGCGGCGCCGGCATCTCGCCACTGCACACACTATCAATAATCAATGTCGGTGGGGCGCGCGCGCGCGAGGTCGCGGAGCTCGCGCGCGATATGCAAAGCGCGGTTGAAAAAATATTCGGAGTTAAACTTGAACGCGAAGTGGAATACATCGGCGATGTTTATTAACTAATGTTTATTGACAAGATTGCCTTGTCCCCACCCACCACTCTCCACCCAATACCTCTATTCTCAGCACTTTCTATTATCTGACGGTCGGCATAAGATAGAAAGAATGCTATTATGGTGTAAATGGCACAAATGGAACAAGAATCCCGGAAAAGGCGTAAAAAGCAGAACTTGCAACGCGCTATTCTACTGACTCTCGCGACGGCAGGTCTTGTCGCATGGGCCGTTATGGCGCCGAACACTCTCCGCCTTCTCAAATATCTTCCTGGCGACCCGATTCGATACAGATTACGAACCGCTGCTGGAAAATTAGTCGCTAAGAAATATGCCGTATGGGTGAAGAGAAGTGGTTCCTACTGCTTGCGCATTACAGAAGTAGGTCGCAAGGCGCTTGCATTTGAACAATTAAGACTCTCGCTAAGTAACACTAAACGAAAGTGGGATGGCCGCTGGCGCATTGTCACGTTTGATATTCCTGAACGCCGTCGTGGTATACGTGCTCGTCTACGCGAAATGATGAAAAGCATCGGTTTTGTTAGATTACAGGAGAGCGTGTGGGTGTATCCATACGACTGCGAAGAGTTTATCGCGCTGCTCAAGGCTGAGTTAAAGATTGGCAGAAGTGTTTTATATGTAATTGCAGATAGCATTGAGCAGGATAAAGTTTTGCGCTCACATTTCAATC
>ERZ1292629.233-Hain-H43-01um-R1-233-length-59112-cov-6_pt1 | contig 59112 bp, 85 predicted proteins | sample MGYA00564399_ERZ1292629 | MGnify/ENA primary metagenome ERZ1292629 (study PRJEB36523, sample SAMEA6512636) | groundwater metagenome | collected 2019-01-08 | study: AquaDiva: Metagenomics assemblies of 32 groundwater samples
GGATGCCTGGTGTCCAAACGAATACGACTGGCCCTGGGTCTTGACTTCCAGAGATCAGGGTTATAAGTGGAGAATTGGGCATTACGAGCATCAGTTATTGGAGATAAGCAAGCATTCCTCCAATATCCCCCCCGTCATTATCGGCGAAGGAATCCTAGACGGGAAGATAGCAACGCCTGATAAACCCACGGGTTGGCAGAGGCGATGGCCCAGCCAGGGATATGCCGAGCAACACCAGCAGGTCCATGATGATACTTACCACCGGCCAGAGGTCTTTTCGCATCATACCTACTGCCGTTGCGGGCCGGAGAGCGAATGGCGAAGTTACGATGTTGGGCCTATCCTAGAGGATTTAGGCAAGATGATACAGGACCCTGTTTACTGGAACGACTATGTTTACCCTGGGGTAAACAAGCCTGATTTACCGAACAAAGAGGAGGAACCAATGAGCGAGGGACTAATCCGTGCCATCGATGTGAGTGAGTACGGAGGCGAGATCAAAGAGAGCCAGTGGAAGGCAGCGTACGATGCGGAATACAGAATGGCCATCGTTCAAGCCTGGGGAGGGGGGGCAATACCAGGTGGCAAGAACGCCTATTGTGCTCGGCAACTTGAAGGTGCTAGGCGAGCAGGCATGATGACCGCTATCTATTTCCACCTTCCTTCTGATACCACCATCAAAACTGAATTGCTAATCCAGGCGGTTAAGGAGGCTGCGGGCAATGAGTATGAATATGTAAAGTTCGTGGCCATAGATATTGAAGGCGATAAGTTGCTTCACCCCACCGATCCAGTGGCCAGGTTGTTTAATGCTATCTCTTATATTCAAGACAAACCAATCGTCATTTACACTTCTAAATCGGCTTGGGGGAAGGTGATGGGCGATACCACAGCGGTCGATATGTTGCCACTCTGGGATGCAAGATATGACAAACTGCCAAATTTAGAGGCCAACTGGGTGCCTTATGGAGGGTGGGCTTGCTGCGCAATGAAACAATACCGGGGAACGACGATGGTGCCAGGGAATATCTCTGCAGACTTGAATATGGTTCATCTTGGGCGGTTATTCCCGAAGATAGAGCCAGAATTGCCAGGAATAGACTGGGAAGACCTTAGAAAAACCTTGCAAGACGAGACCGTAATTTTGAGAGCAAGAGCAGACATAATTGATGCGACAATAGCAAAAATAACTGGGATATAATAGGTTCGGGGGAAAGATGATTTGTGCCGATTGTAGCAAAGAGAAGCCTCATTACAGCAAGGGTGTGTGTCGGTCATGTTATTGCCGCCGCCTCCTTGCGGAACATGGGGAAGAAATAAGAGCCTATAAGCGTCGCTGGCGAGAAGCGAACCGAGAAAAGGAACAGGCCCGTTGTCGCCGCTGGCGGGAAGGGCACCCGAAAGAGGATTTAGCCCGCCATCATCGCTATTACCAACAGCATCGAAAAGAAAAGGCAACCCATGTACACCGTTGGCGGGAAGCAAATCCAGAAAGGGTTGTAGTCTTTTCTGCCCACCGCAGAGCCCACAAGTTAGCCGTAGCCGATACACTGACGCCAGGACAGACAGAGTTCGAGCGGAAAATCGGTGAGGCAACCTATCCTGGGGAGAAGTTGCATTTACACCATCTCATTCCTTTGAGTAAGAGCGGGAATCATTCCTGGGGCAACATTATATTTATTCCTGCTTCACTTAATTCGAGGATAGGGAACAAGTTGCCAAGGGAAGTTTATCAACAAGAGAGTCTAAACATCTCTTGATAAATGAGAGAGAGGAGGTGAATAAGTGGATTTCCCGATTACACTCAATCAATTCGTGACCGTGTTCGGCATAGCACTCTTTGGGGCACTCCTGACGCAGTTCCTCAAGCCATACGTGCAGAAGGTCGTAGCAAACGGAGAGAATCAGGGCCTGGTCGTGAACGGCATCGCCTTCATCCTTTGCATAGCCATCGCCATCGTAGCCAAGTTGGTGTTACTTCAATGGCATTTCATAGGGCAGGAAGTCTTTGAGGCAGCCCTGATCGGCTTCTTTGGGTTCTGCTTGGCTACCACTGGGTACGAAGGCATCAAAAATATCCTGGCCTTCCAGGGACACTCATAGCCACATCCTCTCCTCCTCCTGGGCCGAGCGGAGCCTGGGCCCACTCCCTCGGCCCTACATCGCTTGACTTTATCAGTCATGTGTGATAAAATTAAGGGTAGGAGGTGGATATGGAAGAATACCGACCGCACGAGAAGAATCGGATCATCTTAACCAGGGCCTGGGAACATGTGCAATCGATTCCCTATTCTGCAACTAGCCGTTGGCTCTTCTATCGGCTTTTGCAAGACGGGTACTATCGCAAGCCAGACCCGCCGAGACATGATGATTACCACCAAAAATTCCTACCACTTCTCTCCAAAGCCCGTAAGCGATTTTACGAGGAGTGGCGACCAGATAGTATCGTAGATGACACCAGAGAAGCCCATCGGGATAGCCAGTTGCCAGCAAGCACAACAGAATGGCTTGAGGCCCTAGCCGATTGGGAATGTGTCCTTGATCGCTGGGCACTCCAAGGCCGTATCGGTGTCGTAGTCTTTGAGGCCGATGCTATGCGCCGTCAATTCGAGTGGTTTGTGCCCTATGTCTTTTCCCTTTGGCCCTTTGGTGGCGATCCCTCCATAGAGTACAAATGGAGACTGGCCCAATATATCAAAGACCTAGACCAAAGGCACCAGAAGCCGATAACCCTCTTCTACTTTGGCGATTTGGACAAGAAAGGCCTAGAGATTGCCAGCAACGCTCTAACAGACATCTATATTTGGAGTGGCGTTGATTTCAAGGCAATACGAGGTGGCCTGAATCCAGGAGACGAGAAACGATACGACATCCCAGAGAACTTTGAACGACCAGGGCAATATCAGTGGGTTGCCCTCACTCACAAGGCTGCCGGGGACATCATCGCGAGAACGATAGAAGGCTTTTATGAGCCAGGGCTGACAACGGAACTCGAACAGCGGGAGCAAGAGGCCACAAGAAGATTCAGGGAGGCTATACAAAGCCTTTTGTAATGAGCGGAGCCTAGCCCATTCCCTCACCCCTACATTTGACCTATTTAGTCAAGTATTGCGATCACTTGACCATTTGACAAGGGGAAGAAGAGGTGCTAGAATGAGAATAGCAGGTGAGCGTTCTGGTCCATTGAGCAAAATGAAAAGAGGCGGGCCTAAATGAGCCTCATAACAATGAAGGGTGGCTTGGCCCACCACCCACCTTAACAAACCGTACGGCCAGAGAGGGCGTGGCTCCGATAGTGCCACGCAACTACGTAGCCTCCCTGGTATTAATGCTCCCCAGCGTTGCCCCCGTATGCTGGCCACATATCGGGTGTGTGTACGTTGGGTAGGAATGGGGCTTGGAATCCAATGGGACGCCTTGGGAAGAGGCTGGATGCAGCCTCGTACCAGGCCCCAGTTATGAATCTTCCTCACCCTTCGCTGACGAGCCTAGTGGCGGGGATTGACATCGGGTTGGCGGCTTCCTCGGAAGGCGCAACCGTTAAAACCGCCGAGCCAGTGGGAGGTTCCCTTTATGGGAGCCAGGGCAGGTGCGTGGATTAGGCACGCCTGTTGGATACAGCGGAGGCGGGGGCCTGTCCAGTGTCCTACTTATGTAGGATACCCATATAGGTCTTTGTCGTTGAACCGCAATCAACGGCCGCAGGGCCTAACCTGGCCCCTTGGTGGCTGGGGGTGCCCCTGCTTTGCCCCTCGTGGCGGAATAGGTAGACGCCCCATTGCCGAGTTGCTGGCTAGCGTCCTCGTGCGCAGCACTCTCGAAGGGATGGGGCCAAGGGTAGGAGGACGACCATCTTGACATCCGGGGTGCAAATCCCTGGCGAGGGGCTTATAATACCCTACAATACATTACCTGGCTTATCAGGCATGTCCCTACATAAGTGGATCTGCTCGCCAGCCCAGTTTGGGGTCGCATCTGGGAAAACAAAAACGGCCCCATTATTGTTTTCTCCAGAAAGGCACTGTTCGGGGTACCCCGAACAATCGCATTTTACCGAACGGGATCTTCACCCCAGCCCCATCCTATCTATGGGGCTGGCCTTTTTATGTGCCTCTGCCAAATCATCGTCATTTTCAAAGTCGTTGAGTTTCGGTTCCGAAATAGTACTAAAGTACTATTGCAATTTAATTGGCATTATGTTATTATGAGGGCATATCCATAGAGAAGGAGGAGTATGCAAAGGGTAAGGATGGGGGCTCTTATAATGAGGCCAAGAAGACGGCCTGAGTTCGAGTCTGTGCGTTATCAACCAAACCAAGAACTTATCAAGACATTGCGCTTCTTTGAGGGTATGGGGAAGCAACTGTCCACCTGGGAAGTCGAGCAACTAAGAAAGGCGGAGGGATAAGACGATGGATTTCTTTGGGGAGTTGCGAGGAGCAATACGGCGTAGGTGCGGCAAAGTACCGTCGGAGATAGAGGAAATCATAGAGGAGGTCACAGACGCCACCATCGAGGCCCTGAAAGAGATGAACCCCTTCTTGTTTTCTTGGATGGCTGGCGTTCTAGAAAGTGAAGGATGTATTTATATTCATAGGATGAAACCGAATAAGACGAGGCAAACAATTACCCCGCAGCATGAATTGGGAATTAAAATAGCCTGTACGGATAGAGACTTTGTAGAACCCTTTTTGCAAGCCTTTGGCGGGAGTATGAATCTCAAGAAAAGACAACGGCTTGAATGGTCGCCTGTTTATACTTGGCGAGTTTATCACAACAAAGCCCATAATGTCTTGGTAGCACTCCTTCCCTTCTTTCGTTCTGGGAACAAAGAACTTCAGGCGAAGATTGCAATCCAGTTTCACGAAGGGAGAACTACAACCTATCCGCTTACCGATCAAGAGTTAAATTGGCGGGATATGCATTATTGGTTGATGCGTTATTTGAAGGGCAATTCGAGCAAGCGAGGCTTTATTGGTGCCCTCAAACTCGGCAACATCGGTTGACGGCACCGATGGCGAAGAGGTCTATATCCTAGTCTTTAGAAGCGGAGAGACAAAAGATGAAGCGGGCACTGATTTGCAAGCACTGGAAGCCATCCAAGAATAGTGATGGTTCATTCAAGTGCAAAAAGATGGGGACGGTTATCTGCTCTGGGGATGAGTCGAGTGTCCAAATCCATCCTGGCCTGTATGCCTCCTATGAATGTTGGGAGAAAGGAACCAAGAAATGCCAATAACACAAAAGGATAGAGAGAGGGAAGCCGAACATCACAGGCGACTGATGGTAGCGGAGGCCGATGCGGATCGCAAGCATCGGAAGAATCTGGAAGCCATCCAGGCCAAGATAGATCTTTGTGGCGAGGAATCTCTTGACCCGAAGGACAAAGAAGTAGTGAGGCTATTTCACGATTGGTTCCATCCAGAGGAGGGATGACATGGGGATTATAAAACAAGGCAAGGTTGAGCGGGGCATAGTCGGCACCTGGTGGCTTGTGGACGGCAATGGCAACTCCATCACCCGCCTATCTGGGGAGTGGGTAGAACAATATGCGGGGCGGGCGCTGGGCATCGTACCCCTCGACGAGGAAGAGAAGCCAGTCTTTGAAATGATGGCTGAGATTCTGGATCCAAGGGAGGGAAGCGTACCCGCTAAGGAACGGGCAGAGAGTATGCGTAGGCAGGCAAAGACCTTGCTAATGCTGGCCAACCAACTTGACCCGCCCTATCCTTGCAATCGATGCAATGTTGGATGGGGTGCTTGGAGTAACAAAGAAGTCCGCAATTGCAGAGGGGCCTGTTCGAGGTTGCGGGAGTGGACAGCCAAGCAAAAGGAGATGGAGCATGAAGTGGCGATAGGCGATCCCTTGCATGACCAAGAGCTGGAGGAGAGATGAAATTAGACATAGCAAAAGGAGCGCAGTGTGGCTCGATTCATATTGCCATCGAGTATAAATCTGAATACAAGCCGAGCCTAATTCGAGCGCTATGGAAGGATGTTAGCGCTCAAGCCGATAGAATTTTGGCATCGATGGAATGGGAGGAACAAAACAAAACGGCACTAGGTAATCCCTTGCATGACTATGAATTGCCAGAGAGAGAGTGAAGCCCATAAGCGAAATCATAAAACGAATGGAGGCAAGGAAGATGAAGCCACAAGAAGTATCAATTGAACTCAAGTTGACCAAAGAAATAACGGATGATGTATGGCGGGGCCTTACCCTTGGGGCGAAGGCGATACTTGAACCAGGCGAGACCCTTGCCGAGGGCTCAGAAAGGCTGTATGAGGAACTGGCGGCGGAGTTCAAAGCACTATGGCATCGGGAGGATAAACCCCCAGTACCGCCCATAGCCCCACCCCCTACCCCCCCAGAGGAAGATGCCTTAATGAAGGCCGCCTTGGAGATGGGCGGCGAACCAGAGGAAGACCCATCATACTGTCATATCCATGAAACGGGCATGGTCTTACGCAAGAAGGATGGTCAGACATGGTTTTCCCATAAACTTGAAGATGGCTCATTCTGTAAGGGGGTACCGCCCAAAGAGAAGCCCGACCCCTCTTACTGCCCTATCCACAAGGTGAAGATGGACTTGCGCGAGAAGGCTGGCAAGAGTTGGTATTCCCACAAGGTTGGGGGCGGATGGTGCAAGGGGATGGCGGCCAAGAAGGAGCAAGGATGAAGTGGCGTTAACGCTCAATGCCCAGTAGAAAGACTAGCGAGGGGTCTCTTCTCTTGGGCGGTGGGACTCTGAATGTAAAGGTTCCCGCCCTCTGAACTAGGCCAAGGGCCTTATGGTGAATACATAGCCATTAGGAGGGAAGGTCGTAGGGTTCCACCGCCGAAGGGAGGAGATAGATCGAGCCCGGGCGTTTCCTCTCCTGGGCGCAGGGGAGGCCAGGCGGATAACCTGGACAGCCTAGCCGGGGGCTGTGGGAGAGTGTGGCAAGGCAAGGGCCACCCCACAGGCTGAGTGGCCACTACAAATGCCTGTCCCCTGCGCCGAGGGGAGGAGAAAGCGATGACTGAAGTGATCACCCACATCCAGGGCAAGGCTTATAGGTTGAACCCAAACTTCGTGCCACCAGAGGTATCGTGCTTGGATTGTTTCTACTACAAGCGAGATAACAATGGTTGCGTGCCCGACCAAGCCATATTCTCGAAAGGCAGATACGCCCAGTGTCAGGCCGGAGGTTCGAAGTCTCTTTGGCGGCCAAGGTTAGGAGGAAGATAAGGAATATTCAAACTGACTTTGAAAAAAGCCCCCACGAGGTCGCTGGCGAATGACCAGTACAGAAGTATTAACCGAGGTCAAAAAAGACTTAAAACGCCTGCAGAAGGCTGGACACGCCTGGCACAAGATAGGTCTGACCCTTTTCAACTGCGATGGTTCTTATGCTGCCCACGTTTATCACGATGATTGGGTTCCGTCCAAGAAGGCGATGGGTTATTATCGAACCTGGAAGGCCCTTGATAGGGGTAAACATAACGAGGCCAGCCCAGAACTGTGCGAGGCGGTCTGGAATTACCTTTCACCAGACGCAAGATTCCCCAACACCTCTAGGGAAATGGCCGACTATTTTTTGGTGCCAAGCCGAAAGATTAGAAAGGCTTGTTCAATGCTGTGCCTCGCCGGACATTTTATAAACTCAGGCCAAGATGGTTATAACAAGGATGATACCAATTTTGCTAGAAGAGCCATAACATTAGCGCATCTTATCAGTCGAGAGAGGGAGATCCGCAAGAGAAGGATAGCACTCTCTAAGATTCGTCTCATTGACCAAAGGACGAATGCAATGATGATTGCGGAGGGTGTGGGCCAATTGGAGTTATTCTGATGGGACAACTAGGCTGTTTCCAGGAGAACACGATAGTCTGCGGAGATGCAAGAGAAGTGCTAGCCCAGATGCCAGGGGAGAGCGTGCATCTTTGTATAACCTCGCCTCCATATTGGGGTTTGAGATCATACGAAGGGACGGAGTGCATCTTTGGGGGAGACGAGGAATGCGAACACCAGTGGGGCGGCGACTTTGCGCCTCCTACGAAAGTTGGAAAGCAGGGAATGACGGAAGATATTAAGTGGCCAGCCATTGTCAAGATGCAAGGCAAACCAAGCGGCTCTCAATTCTGTTCCCTCTGCGGAGCCTGGCGAGGACAGTTCGGGTTAGAGCCCACGCCAGAGATGTATGTGGAGCACACCCTAGAGTTCCTGAGAGCCATCTGGAGAGTGCTGAGGAAGGATGGGACTTGTTGGGTTAATATCGGAGACTCCTACGCTGGAAGCGGGGTTCATGCTGAATATCACGCTAACCCTGGATTATCTAAGGCAGGCAAAAGACACGGAGCAATAGCAACGCCCGTGAGTTCTGGCCTCAAGCCCAAAGACCTCGTGATGATCCCCTTCCGTGTAGCCCTGGCAGCGCAAAGTGATGGGGCGGCTGACCCCAAGGCAATGGAGATAATTGGCCGAATGCAAACCGCACTGTTAGAGGATTGCGAAACTTGGGAAGAAGTGCCGCCTCATATCAGGAGAGAGTTTGAACGACTAGAACAAGAATATTGTCAGGCTCATGAAGGCGCTTGGTGGGTTCGCCAGGTCATCATCTGGGAGAAACCGAATCCGATGCCCGAGAGCGTGAACGATAGATGCACCACGAGCCACGAGTATGTTCTGCTGATGGCAAAGAGCAAGAGGTACTACTACGATGCGGAGGCGATCCGTGAACCTGCCACAACTTCTGAGTGGCCCGGTATCGGCCCGCAGCATGGAGATATTAGAGATAGGGGCGAAAAGTATGAGCCGATGGCGGTTCGCACTGGCCGCAACAAGCGTTCCGTCTGGACTATCCCGACCAGCCCTTATTCCGGCCCCCATTACAGTACCTTTCCTCCTGCCCTGGTAGAGCCAATGATACTGGCAGGGTCATCTCTGAAGGTCTGTGCGGAGTGCGGAGCGCCGTGGGAGAGGATAGTGGAAAGGGAAAAACAGAATGTTGAATATTATCCTGTTGGGATGGCTTCTAAGCAAAGGGAAGTATTGGATAACGAGGGGAAGGGCAGGCCATTCCCTTATGTATCAAGTGGCGAAAAATTCTCTTGGGCTACAAAGACCCTCGGTTGGCGTCCTACCTGCTCCTGCAACGCTGATACCAAGCCCGCCTTAGTTCTCGACCCCTTCTGTGGCACAGCCACCGTAGCCCAGAAGTGCATCGAGTATGGGAGAGATTATGTAATGATAGACATTGACCCCAAGAGCATCGAGTTGGCAAAGGAGAGGATAGCGCAAGTGCAGGTGAGGCTATTCTAATGCTCAAAATCTTTTTGCTCACACTCATTGTTAGCGGTTACTGCGATTTGAGTTGCGACAAGCCCCCTACCCACCCTGCCTATGCTATCACCGCCAGCGGAACCAGGACGCACCAAGGGACTATCGCCTGCCCGCCAGATTGGGACTTTGGCACGAGAGTTTATGTCCCCGGCGTGGGCAGGTTCATCTGCGAAGATAGGGGCTCTGCGATAAAGGGGAACAGAATTGACCTATGGTTCCCCACCTGCGATGAGGCTTTAGAATGGGGAGTGCAGGAGAAGCAGGTGGTGGTTGCGGGGGAGTTATTCTAATGGGACGCTTAGGCCCCTTCGAGGAGAACACGATAGTAGTAGGCGATTGCCTTGACATCATGGCCCAGATGCCAGACGGGTGTGTGGATTTGGTGGTAACAGATCCGCCATATGGGTATGCGGACTTCGGATATTGGTCTCAATCAAAAGCCATCGAATTCTACGAAGGCATAGGCAGAGAATTTGGTCGCCTTATGAAGTGGGGAGCATCGCTTTACCTCTTCCCTGGCTGGATGTTCTATTGCGAAGCCCGCCAAGTAATATCTAATCATTTGCATTACCTCAAAACGCTCATCTGGGATAAACGAACCTTTACTGCGACCCGTGGCGATGTAGCGACCTTAACTTATCATAATATCGCCGAGCCAGTTATCCTCGCATATAAGCGTGGTGCCATACTCATTTTTAATTTAGAAGATGTGCGGGTGCCAACTATTCACAATGATCCACGGAGCAATCCTGCGGGTAAACGGCCAGGGGATATCCTTTCTTGCATAGCGGTGCGGAATAATGCAAGGGAGAAAACTTCGCATCCCACGCAAAAACCAGAGAAACTCTTTACTACCTTTATCAAGGCATCTAGCAATCCAGGCGACCTGATCTTCGACCCCTTCATAGGTTCTGGCACCACTGCCGTAGTAGCAGATAGGCTTGGCAGAAAGTTCTTTGGGTGTGATATTTCAGAGGACTATGTGAAGATGGCATTAAAAAGACTAGGGAAGGACAGAGCAGCGAGACAGTTGGAATTACTATGACAGAGAAGCAATCAGACAAATGCTCGGTTGTATCCTGTTTCCATAATTCTGCCTATGGCGGTGGCCCCCCAGAGAACCGGAGATGCAAGTTGGGGCATGAACCAGAGGGGAGTTACAATCTCGGTACTGAAAAGAAACCCTTAGTTGTTCCATGCCCGAATGAATATGTATCGGGGGTGATAGATGGCTAAAATAAGTAAGGCCCAAAGACGAGCATTGGAGAAGTTGGCTATGTCTCGAACCGCAAATGGGGTTCCTCTCAGTTCTTCGGCCTACAGCCTTGGAGAGTCGCTAGGTACATTGAATTCACTGGAGCGATTGGGATTTGCAAAGTCTCGGCATCAACTTGGAAGCCTATTCGATCCCCGCACAGGAATCTTCTTCCGCATTACAGAGGCTGGCCTAAACACTGTTGCTAAGGAGGAGGAAGGAGATGGCTAAGGGTAGGTTGATTTATATAAAGATTTCCATGAGTGAACAGGTCAACCAATTGCCGAACGATACGGCACGCCTGCTTTATACTTGGCTCCTTGTGCACCTAGACGTAGAGGGGCGTTTCTATGGAGATGCTCAACGTGTCAGAAGTAGGGTATTCCCTTGTCGTTCAGATATTCAAAATGGTCAGGTGGAACAATATCTGGGGGCGATGGAAGACTTGTGGCTGATAGGCAGGTATGAGATCCGAGGGCAAAAATTCCTTTGGGTTCCCAAGTGGGGACTGTTTCAAACCCTCCGTAGCGATAGAGAGGCAGCATCTTCAATCCCGCCCCCGCCTAATGATATGGTGGAGGAAGTCCTGAGTAGGTCTGGAGTTAGTCCAGAGGAACTCAGGGTTAAGTATAAGATAAGAGAAGGTAAGTTAAGTATAAATAAAGAGAAGATAGAGCGACAAAAATATCTTGAATCCTTCTGTATCAAATGCAATAAAATGAAAGACCTTTGCGAGTGCGAGAAAGAAACCGAAGAAGGAGAAGAGAGATGAGCGAAACAATAGATATACTTACTGATGAGAGGCGATGCCGTGATTGTCTCGAGTTCGAGCAATTTCGCTTTCTCGAAAAGGTTCTTCAATCCCAGGCGGGAGGCACAACACTTGGATGGTGCAAAAAAACTAAGCACATTCACGGGGCCTGACTGGAAGATTTGTGATCCCGATACTTTCAAGGAGAGGAAGGTGAACGATGCTGACTAACAAGGAAAAAAGAAAGGCGATAGAGAAGGCATTGGGCCCATTGATTGGCGAACCCTACACTTGGGGAGGCTTTTTCGATGCCCTTGCCGAAGAAGCGATAGTGATACCGATGGAGATAGAGCATAGAAATCCATTAAACTTTCATCCTTATACGATGGTGCGATCAGAAAGAGGCCAGACACTAAAGAATTCGCCTGGTCATCTCGGCAAGCCAGGCAAGGCCATAGCCATCATAATACCAGGGGAGGAATAGACGATGAAGACCAGCATTGTTCAGGGAGAATTGCCATATCGCATAGAGATAGGTGGCCTTCTGGGTGCAGGAGATACGCCTGCTCGGGCCGTCCTAGCCGCTCTACGAGTTGGAAGGAAGGTTCCACAGAATTGTAATGCTAAAGAGGCGGCCCAATACATCTTCTGGCATTACGAAGCAAATCCTATCTGGGTTCGGCTCATTCATATTTTGGAGAAAGATACTTTCAAGGAGGCCAGCGATGAAGTTCCTCTGTCCTAACTGCAAACAGCACGTTGAGGTTCCCGAGGAGAAGGTAATCCCCTACGACATGAAAGGTCTAGTCAGGGCCGATTGTCCCAAGTGCGGGTGCCCCGGTCTTTTGAGATGGATGAGAGAATACGAGGAATCGGGCTATAGCCAGGGGGAATTGAAAGGAGCCAGCGATGAGGAATCCGATTAGGGAAGAGATAGAGAAATTGCCATGCTTAGAACTTCCCCAAGAAGAATGGGTGGGAACAGGATGGGCAGGCGTACTAATAAAGCGGGCTAGAGTCCTCGCCATCCTCAACAGGTATGAGGTAGTGGCGGATATAGTTTGTGAAGAGGGCAAGTTGAACCTTGAGGCATTCGGCCAGCCCTTTGCAACCTTAATGAAGACTTCTAAAGTTGGCGATCGCATAATCATCTTTAGAGAGAAGGGAGCGAGCGATGACATTCCCGACTAAAGAAGAGATCGAGTTCTTCAATCAGCCAGAGGTAAGGGAGTTCTTTAGGGCAAGATGGAAACCGAAATTTGGAGACTATACCTTACATACCAAGCCAGGACGACCCTGGTTCAAGGATAAGGAATCCGAGCAGATAATGTGGATTCTCCAAGTTACTCCTGTAGACGAGCCACCCGAAGAAATGATCTGGCTTCCCCGCCCCGACCAACTGGTGGAGATGCTGGAGGAGAAGGGATACAAACGTATAGAACTCGACATCAGACCCGCCGATTGCGAGGCGACAATTTCCCAGCACCCCACGGAATGGGCAAGAATGGGACGAGGCCCCACTCCCGCCATTGCCCTTGCCTTGGCATTAATGGAGATTGGATGACCAAGACTAGAGCGAGAAAGAATTTTGAGACTGATATAGAGGAGCGGGCACAGGGCCCCTGTGAGTGGTGTATGTATAACGGCATCATCAAGCCTGGCGTAGATCCTCACCACATCTGGCCCAAGAGCACTGCCCGGAAGCCGAACAAGTGGGACATCAAGCAATTACCCGAAGGCCTGGAGGATTTCCCAGATGTTCCCATGAACGGCATATTCTTATGTAGCCCATGCCACCAGGGAGCGCATGGTACTAGTGGCAAGGCAAAGCGTGGTGCTGGCCCTGGGATTAGAATATCACGCCCAGCCTTCTATCGAATGTTGCTTGCCTTATATCCAGGCAGGATTTACAAGGGCAAGACTTATAGAGAGTGGCTATTGGGGCCGCCGTTCAACGCGGTGCTTTTCGGAGAGGAGGAGAAATGATGGGCAAAGGAAGAGGAATGGTATTTGTAAGCCTAATGATATGGACTCTGGCCCTTGCGGGATTTTGGGTTGCGGGAGAGTTGTGGATAGACTATGGTTTTTGTTGGAGAAAATTCTTTGAGATACCATTAGGACCCGCTCTACTCATTGGATTTCTAGTAATAAGTGGGATTATCTTTTTCGCACTGGGTGTTGCGGGTGTCTTGTGGGCAACAGAGGAGGAGAAATGAAGGAAACGGAGATTGTAGTGATACTGTGGCTGTCATTTATATTCTTTGCCATCCTATATATAGGAACCCACCCAGGTGGGCCGTACGATTAAGGAGGAGAAATGATAGAGATAAACAAGGAATTAAGGGATAGGATAGAGGATCTCATACCCATATACAGGAGCAAAGTAGCCATAGAATGTATCACCCTTGTCCTCTCCGCCGTCTGTGATGGTAGGCAGAAGTTGCCAGGGGAGGCTGACCGTATCAAGTGGTATCCCTGGTTTGATGAGCCCAAAGAACCTTGGATGGCAGAGGCGGTTAGAGTTTTTGGCGCAGGAGAGTTTATCGCCCTTCGCCAAGAGGAGGAGAAATGAACGAGATTAACGAGCAGTTGATAGAGCAAGCCAAAGCCATAGCAGATAAGTATGCCATCGCCACTCTCAAATTTGAGGACAAGGTTGATGAGGAAATGATGGCTACTTTTCGGGCTGAGGCTCAAATTGATAGGCGGGGCATTATAGCCCTCGCCGAATTCTTCCTCTCCGCCGTCGGCGATGGCAAGTTGAAGTTGCCTGGGGAGGTAGGGCGAATAGCCGCCGATATGCTGGCAGGAGGCAAGGGCGAGGTAACTTATGTGCGGAAGGGTGATGTGCTAATTATCCTTCGCCCAGAGAAAGGAGGTGATGTGAAATGAGACGTGGCGTCTGCCCTAAATGTGGCGGATATGTGAATGATCTTGACCATCACATATTAGATTGCCAAGCGTCCATGTTTTAGTGGGTGGAGGGTGGGAGGATAGGGAAGGAGGATAAAGACATATCAAATAGTTTGGATGGGTTCCTTCTCCACTCGACACAATTGAGAGATGCCCCGCTGGGGTTGAATCTACCTGGTCAAAACTTCTCATCAAGGGGAGCCCAGTGTCCATTCTTCACGACTCCTAAATGTGCAAGGTGCAACGAGTGGATAGAATTCGATGAACAAGTAGGTGGTATAGATTTCTGCGATCCAGAGAAGGGATGTATTGATTGTGAGTATAGAGAAGTCTGCCCCTGCTGTGATGAGAACAAAATCTAGGAAGGAGAGGAGAAAATGGAAAGGGGTTTATCGGCTCGACTGATTTCTGCATTTTGGGCATACGGATGGTGTTGTGCCCGAATGGAAGATGCGCTTATCGAACGCTCGGAATACCCAAAATGCAGGACACATGGCCCTCATTTTGGTATTCTTGTGCAAAATGATACTTGTGCCAAGGAATACAGGCGCTGGAAACGGCGGGCAGAGATTATTGAAGAATGGGTAGAGACCTACGAGGAAGCCAGCGAGAAAGGAGAGCAAGGTGGATGACGATGCTGAAAGCCTAGAACTTGCCTGGAATATGATTGTGCGTATGAGGGAGTTGGGCTACCATTTCCGCCTATCTTGGAATTGCTATGCCCAGAGAATGGAGGTCAATTTTCTGGAAGGAGACTGCCCACGCCATATTAGGCGTCAATGGACGGGGGGAGACGAGTCTCTCTTCGAGGCTGTTACCGAGGCGATAGGCAAATGGCAAGAGAAGGACAACGATGAAGGAGAGGAGAAATGAAATCCGAAGAGTGGGAAGAACATCTAAAGATACAAAGGGAGGGTTCACTCTATGGTGGCCTGACGAAATACCAGCATATTGAGAGGCTGGGGCACGATGATGTGGAGGGTCTTCTCGATGGGCAGGTTGTTATTCAGCCCAAAATTGATGGGGCGAATATGACGGTTGCCCTTATCCCGGATGGCAAGTTGGTAATTGCCACTCGCAATCAGGCTATAAGTATTGATGGGAAGCCACCCACTGGCTTCCGAGGGGCGGTGGAATATATCCTAGCGCATCAAGGAATCCGCCCGTTTCTGAGGGGTAATCCTACCTTGATTCTAAGGGGAGAATGGCTGGTGCAACACAGCGTTACATACAACCCCGTAAATTACAGACGCCTTTGGGTCTTCGATGTTCAGCAACGAGAAAACGGTACTTATCTGCCCTTCGAGACTTATGAACCCTTGTTGAATGAATATGGCATCAGTTACATTCCTCTCCTTATTTCTCTTGATAGCCCATCCGTTGAGGCCTTGGTCGCCCTACTTAATAACACCCCCGACCCCTTCGGCGCAAAAGCCCTGGAGGGTTTAGTCATTAAACGGTATGACTTCTTCAATAAGTGGGGGCGACAACAATGGGGCAAACTTGTTAATGCAGATTTTAAGGAGGCAAATAAAATGGCTTTCGGCGCAAGCAAGAAAGACCCCGCCGCTTTACGCTTGGCTGCTAGTGCCTTCATCCCTGACATTATCATTAAGACAATTCAGAAGATAAGGGATGAAAAGGGAGAGGCCAGCGTGCGTAATATGGCCGAGGTTTTAGGTCGTGTCTGGCACGATGTCTTTCAAGAATACCTTTGGGACTTTGTTAAGAAGGAAAAGGTTGGTGACTTCAACTTTCGGGATGCTCGGCGGCTAGTCGAAAATAGGACGAGAGAGATTGCCCTTGCCTATTTCAATGGGGTTTGGGATAGCGAGGCTCCGATAGGGGCAAAACCAAAAGAGAAAGGAGAGCAAGGTGGATGATTATATTGCCCGATGCGCACAAGAATTTTCTGAATACTACATCCAACTGCAAAAGGCAAGGTGGGCGATGGGGGATGTGGCCGTACTGTGCGAGGCCAGGCCACAAGGGTTACTTGAACTGCGAGAGGAACTAGCGGGGCAATTCGGGATCACCATCCCTGTCGTTGCTAAGCAGAAGCCAAAGAAGTTGATAACGCTCCAGACCCTCAAGAACTACGCCGAGGTAGCAAAAAGTTTTGGCGAAGAGGACCGACACTATCAATACAAATGGTCTAACTATTTGGAATGGGCGAAGCATCCCGATCCGATAGAGGCCATGAAGATGGCATTGGATAATTGTTACAGTCCCGGCCAGATGCGGAATCTAAGAAAGCATGGAGACCCAGACCACAAGATAGCGAGCGAGAAGTGTGCATCCTGTGGCGGGGCACTTGATAGTTGCATACACGAGTCCATAGATGAGGCCAATTTGCCCCATACCCCAGAGGCAATGGCCGGAGGGATGGTTAGGCTTAAGGGTGGAATAGCATTATAGATAAGGAGCGAATAAGATGGAACCCAGTCAGTGTGGGGTCGAGTATGTCATTGCCCACGCCCTTCTGCTTGTCTTCATAAGTGCGCTCATATTCTGCCTGGGCGTTATATGGGGCAGTATGGGGCTAAGACTTAGGGGTTAGCCCTCGACAATGACTAGCACTTAACGCCATTGCTAGTCATTTGCAATTTATACACTCTATGGTATAATGGGTAGCGTGCAAGAACAGCGGTCATATCAAACACCCTTTGGCTTGATATGCAGCGACGACCTTCTCCGTCTAGTGGAAAGGCTAACGCCCGCACAGAGGGAGGCGTTCATTGCGGTGGCGGAACATTCAAGCCAAAGAGAAGCGGCGGAGGCACTGCGGATAGGTTACTGGGCGTTGAAGATGCGCCTAGCGCGGGGGAGGAAGCGGCTAGCGTTACCTGGTATAGGATAATATATGTGTGGACTCCGTTTTGTTTCTGGTAGCCAGGACAATATCTTGAGCCCAGTCAGATACCCGCCTGAAATATATGGGTTCTCTTGGGAAGCGGCGCACGGCCTTCACCATATGGCCAAGTTCCTTGTCCTTGAGGAACGGTGGTGCCCGGTGTGTGGCTGGCCAATGAAGCAAGACCCCTACGCAAACATTTTTGAGTCCAGGCAATGGGGGTGCCCCGCTTGTGAGTACACCAATGATACAAGGGAAAGCAGTGAGCACGGTGCGGATACAGAGGCAGACAGACAAACCGCACTTGATAGTCGAATGGGATTTAGTAGACCAGCCAGAGATACGCCTTGTAAAAGCGATGGTGCGGGAAGCCGTAGTTAATGGCGGGTTATACAGTCGCAAGTTACGATGGTTCTGGGGAGCAGCAAAGGATGCAGGGTGGGATGATGACGAGATTGCGTACTGGATAATCAAGGGCGATTACCACGATACAAGGATGGGTGAGGATTTACGGGAAGTGTTCTAGTGACTCAGAAAGGAAGGCAAGAGGGCTGGAACGGCGGGACGAGGAATTGGAAGGCCCAGCAAAGGATTGACGATAGAAGATCTGGGCGCCGGCAAAGGATGAAGCGGCCCTTTGGATCCAAGAGAGCAAGGTATAGGAGTGGATAATGGCAGCGAAGAAAAGGGCCAAGAAGGGATTTGAAAAGATCAAGAAGGCAGAGGCAGCAAAGATAGAAGGTAGGGGCGGGCGTACTGCGGGTGGCAAGAAGATCAAGAACCCAGAAGCCTATGTTGCGGCGGGCTTGAGGCGCACCGGGATAAAGAAACTGGGCAAGGCTGGGTTCGCCGCCCGGCAGAAGGCAGGACGCAGGAAGAAATAAAATGGGGAACGAACTAACTGCCACCAAGGCCAAAAAGATTTTGGAAGATGGCACAATAAGGGGCAAGGCCCTCACGGCCGCGCAAAAACTATATTTCGGATGGATTGCGGGTGGTAGTAAACCCCGGGCAAAGAAGAAGGGTTAGTTGCAATTCTTCCCGCCCGTGATATAATGGAGCGAGGAGGAAGGGCGAGGAGGAAGGGCGAGAATGAAGGTTCTGGTCTGTGGGGGCCGCAACTGGAAAGATGGCAGAATGATTTTGGGTCGCCTCGAACGACTACCCAAAGACACTATTATTATTCATGGTGGTTGTAGAGGTGCCGATACCATTGCTGGCGAGTGTGCTAAAACACTTGGTTTTTCAACTTGGGTTTTTGAAGCCAAGTGGGAGCAACTTGGGAAGGCGGCCGGGCCAATCAGAAATCAAGCAATGCTTGATGCGGGACCAGATCTAGTTATCGCTTTCCATGATCACCCGGAGAAATCAACGGGAACGGCAGATATGGTTAAGCGGGCTAGGAAAGTAGGTACGCCCGTCGAAGTGATAGGGCATTGAAATAGGATTAAGAGGGAAAGAGTAATCTATCTAAGGTTGTCGCATTATGTCAGAAAAATGGACGCCTCGTCAACTAGAATACATAAACTGGTGTGCGACCCCCAGGGATTTACGGGAACCCAGAACCCAAGAAGGACTGGCTGAGCGATTCAAGTGTGCCACCCGCACCCTGCAGCGTTGGCAAGAGTTACCTGGCTTTTGGGATGAAGTAGACCGACTCATTAAGAAATGGGTGGGGGAACGAACTCCCGACATCTTGGATGCAATGGTTGGCAAGGCGATGTTGGGTGGCAAAGATAAAGATGGGGATGTTCCCGCCGCTAGGCTTGTCTTGGGTTACGCTGGCAAATACGCAGAGAGAACAGGGGGCGATACTAGCATAGGCGTTAAGGTAGAGATCGACCTTGGCCATCTAAGCAATGAGGATATAGAGAAGTTGATTAAGGGAACGGGGGGGTAAGAGATGGGAGGCAAATATGTGGCAGCGGTACACCCAGATATGATGGATATGATGGATATGATGGATATGATGGTTGAGGCTTTTGACGCAATTAGGGAAGAAGGTCGCAGAAACGAGCGGGCAGCGGTTCTAAGATTCTTGCGAAGGAAACGAGATGTATTCCGCCCGCAGGGTACTGCTTGGAATGGCGCCGACTATATAGATTGGCTAGTCTGTGCGATAAGAGATGAATTGCACCTTGGGGGGCCTTTTGGCAGAACTAACTTGGAATCAGATAGCAACCCTACGGAGGGCAGCATACGACGAGCGGGCGAAGAGGGCGGGCCGTTCCCTGGGGCTTGAAGAATCTTTTGGGGGGAAGAATGGCTAGAATTGGACGGCCCAAGGGTACGTTACCCAATGGTTGTACGGGGTGTGGCGAAGACGGGCCTTATTATTCTAGGGGACTGTGTCGGATATGCTATTTCAAAGATTATAGGGCGAAAAACCGAGAACAGATCCAGAACCTTACGCAGGCCTGGAAGAAGCGCACGCCCAACTTTCGGGAGCGGTACAAGGAATGGGAACGGACCTATAATGCGTGGTATTACCGAGAAAACAAAGAGGTAGAAAACGCACGTTCCCGTATGTATTATTGGGCCAATAAGAAACGATTGAATGAGGAAAGTCGGGCATGGGGACGGGTCAATCCAGAAAGAGTGCGATTGATTGCAGCGCAGAAACGTGCCAGGAAGCATCAGTTGCCAGATACATTAACGAGCGATGAAGAGATCGAATTGCGGGCGATTGCCCTCGTGCTATATCCGGGTGAAGAATTACACCTTGACCATATAGTGCCCATAAGCAAGGGGGGAGGGACAACGAGGGCGAATTGTCATTTTATTCCAAGCAAGGCGAACATAAGCAAGGGCAACAAGTTGCCAGAAGAGATATATGAACAGTGCCAGATACCACTTTAACCCAGCCACAACTAGCGGCCCTTCGGAGGGCCGCTTTTGATGAGCGGGCCAAAAGGCAAAACAGGGGACTAACCTATCGGGAGAAACTAGAATCCCGATTTTTTATACTCGACAAGCATCAGCACATAGTCCCCTTTATACTTAACGGGTTCCAAAGTATCCTTTGGAACGAAATTGCGGTTAACGGTTGGCTACCTGCGGGATTGGAAGTCGATGTCTTAAAGGCCCGGCAACTAGGGAGTTCCACATTTTGGCTTGCACTATTGTTCCTAGACACGATTGGCAACAAAGGGACAACAACGGCAATCATCTGCAAGAAGCCAGACGAAACAGTTGAGTTCCGAGAACGAGTAAAGAGGCTTTATCATTACCTTCCCGATGATGAGAAGCCTCAGAAACAGCAAGATAATATAGGGTGGCTAACCTTTCCTGATTTGGACAGCAAGATATACATTGGCACGGCAGGGGTACAGGATGTGGGTCGTGCCATGACCATCCATAACCTTCTGGCTACGGAAGTTGCCTTTTGGCCACACGAGATCGAAACCACGTGGTCTGCCCTCTCCAATGCGGTGCCTCCCTGGGGTCGACGCATTAGGGAAAGCACAGCCAACGGGATAGGGAACTGGTGGGCACAACGGTGGGAATCCAATAAAAAGGGGGGGAATTGGCAAGTCAAGGACGGCATAATACTGGGCAAGGCGGGGCGACGCCATTTCGTATTCGCCCCCTGGTTTATTGACGATGAAGCCATGCTTGATGACCCACTTATTGATCCGTTGACTGATGACGAGGCCCGCCTTATAGAACTTTACGGGTTATCGGAGAAGCAGATAGCATGGCGTAGGTGGAAGCAGAAAGAGGACTCCAGGCTCTTCTTCCAAGAGTGTGCGGAAGATGACATATCCTGTTTTCTCGGAGCCGGCAATTGCGTCTTCGAGATTGATTTATTGAGGGAGTTCTTAAAACAAGCGCAAGATCGGCAACCCCTCTTCGTTGGAGAGAATGGGGCACTTACCATCTGGAAGTTTGCAGAGCCAGAGCACCTCTATGTTGCGGGTAGCGATGTCGCAAGCGGGGATACCGGCGGGGATTATTCTGCGACTGGTATCTTGGACTGGGAAACAGGGGAACAGGTAGCGGTTTTGCACGGCCACTTCCCGCCAGAGGTCTTCGCAGTAAAGAGCGCCTCCCTTTGTTCGTCCTACAACGAGGCACTATGGGGGGTTGAAGATGCTGGCTTTGGGCAGGTTGTGCTTAGCATAGCCTATGGGCAGTTGAAATACCCCAAACTATTTTGGCACCAACCCCTAACGGGCGGAGCGGAAAAACTTGGCTGGAACACGAATGCCAAGACAAGGCCGATCCTCATTGAAGACCTGGGCTGGGCGTTAAGAGAGAGACTCATAGGTGTTTATGACCCAGAGTTCATAAGGGAATGTCTCTCCTTCGTCAGGACCGAAAGGAAACCCGAGGGGGAGGCCCAGGCTGGCACCTTCGATGATCTGCTATTCGCTTGGGCCATAGCCTGGCAGATGAGAAAGTATGTACAGAGACTGGGAGTAGTGCAGATAATACGAGATAGGATACCTCGACCAGGAGCATAATATGCGACTATTGGGTCTCGATGATAGTCAAGTCAAAAGGATTTTGCTGAAGGAAGCGAAGGAAAGAAGGGCTGCCTGGGCCAGGGCGCACGAGTTCTTCGAGGCGTATGACCGTCTGTATTTCTTCGAACATTATGACAAGAAATCCCCCATGAACTTGATGGGGAAGGACGGCATCGAGGTAGAGGTCAACGATGCCACCAACATAGTTGACCTGACGATGGGGTTACTAAGCAATGTTGAGATAGACATCCACGCGATACCCCTATTGTCAGAGGAAGAAAACATCAGGGACTCCTCTGAAGTAGAGGCGTGGTTATGGGGCATACTCAACACAAACGCCGAGGATCAGGGGCAACCTCCCCAAAACTCTGCACTCTTCGATGCGGTCAGGCTAGGCATGGGCGTACTCTTTACCTATTTCGATTCCGATAAGGGATGTCCTTTTGTTATCAAGGCCCTTGACCCATATACAGTTTACCCAGAAAGTGGTGGCCCTAAAGGTCAATGGCGTTCGGTTCTCATCGTAGAAAAGAAATCACTTACCGACCTAGAAGAAGAATGGGGTGCAACGATTGATGTATCTCCAGACGCATCTTATGAGAAGCGGGAGTCCAAGAAGTTAGAGGAGATTGATTATTGGGGCTATGAATATGTAGACGAGGAACTAGCGCAACGGTTAACACCGGAAGAAGAACCCTTGCCACAGATTCCCCCTTTCCTTATGGGGGTGAATGAAGGTATTCCTGGGGGAGGGGCAGAAATGCCGGAAGTAGGGATGGGACAGATTCCACCCCTCTTTGATGAAGGCCTTCCCCAGGGGCTACAACCAGGCTGGCACGTTGTGAATTGTGTAATCGCTGGCAAGCATGTGCTTCGTCCCCCCACCATTATGCAAGGATATGAGGAGATTCCCCTTACCATCTTCGGATCTAAGCCTACGGGTGGGCGAGCCGGGGGAGAAGAAAGGCCCGAATACCTTTTCTTGTCGAGTCTGTTCCCTGTCCACAAGGCTATCCTTCTCTCCGATGCCAACATGAGCGCGCAGCAGAAGCAGATTACTCTCTATACTAACCTCCCTGCGGTTCACAAGGCGGGAAGGCTTGGAGCAAGTAATATAAACTGGGATAACAAACTGGGGAACATCATAACCCTTACGCAACCCGATGAAGAGTTTGGGTTCCCTACGTGGCGGGGCAACCCTCCCGATGTATGGGCTGTGGACAACTTCTACAAGAAACAAATACAAGAAGGTTCCTTCTCTGCCGTTGCACTAGGCGCACAGGAAGCGATGAGTGGCTATGCCTATTCCCAATTATGGCAGGCGAACCTAACAAGACTAGCGCAACCCCGCCAGAGTTTCGGCCTAGCTATGAAAGATGTATTCCGCAAGATACAATCGTACGCCGTGAACCTAGTGCCAGATCAACCGATGACCCTTCTCTGCCGGTACAAAAAGATTACTGGCCGCATGATTGAGATGGCCGGCCGTGAACTGCAACCCTACATTATCGATACCGAGTTGAGTCCCGAACTACCCACAGACAGGGCGCGAAACATAGCGATGGGAATCCAACTGGCCCAACTTGGCCCCAACTGCCCGTTCAGTAAGCGTGGATTGGCAGAGAGGTTCTTTGACATTCAGCAACCAGAAGAAGAAGAGAACCTGAAGATGCAGGAAATGATTCGTGATAATAAGGTTGTCCAAGCAATGCAACTCCAGGACGCATGGCTCCAGCAGACAGGAGAGAAAATCCCACTAGAGGTCTTGTTAAGCGGAGATACGAATGTGATCTCTCGCCTTCAACGGGCGATAGGGCAGCAACCTGGCGGAGTCTCTTCTCAGATTGCCCCAGCAGAAGAGATCGGCTATGCCCAGCAACAGCCCCCACCTACGGGGCCAGAGGGAAGATTGTGAGGATAGTGAACTGCCTGGATTGTAAAGAGGATAGGCCTTATTATGCTAAGGGACTATGTAGGGTTTGCTATAACCGCCAATGGCGAGAGAAGCATCGGGAAGAAAGAGCGATCTACCATCGTCGCTATGGTCAAGAGCACAAAGAAGAGAGGGCAGCCCATTATCAAGAGTATCCAAGAGACCGACGAATCTATATGCGCCATTACAACGAGGGGCGTCGGGAGAGGAACGGGGCTTACGCCCGCCTCTATCGAGGGGCGAACCCCGAAAAGGTAGCGGCTAGTTATCACCGCTGGGAGAAAGAGAACCCTGATTACGCACATGACTACTATGAGAAGAACCGAGAGAAAAAGTTGGGCTACCAGCGCTGCCGATACAAAGAGAATCCTGAGCAAGCGAGGGCCAAAGTAACCCGCCGCCGAGCCCGCAAGAGAAATGTGGCCGATACCCTAACGCCCGAACAACTCGAATACGAGATGAATATTGGACGGGCGATGTATCCAGGCAAGAAATTGCATCTCCATCACCTGGTTCCTCTTAGCAAGGGCGGCGGCCACACTTGGGGGAACATTATGGTAATTCCTGCATCGCTTAATTTGAGTATTGGCAACTTACTGCCACGAGAAGCATACAAACAGTTGGTGTTCTTATGAGTGGAAAAGACGAATACCTCAAAGCGTTAAGACTAGCCTTACCCCGTATGCGGCAAGCAATTCACAAAGAACTAGGGATGAGAGCACCAGAAACGGAAGACCAGTGGCGGGAAGCACTCTCTGGGAGAGATACAAAAAGCATTGAGCGGTTTATCAGATACTGGATGGACAAATGAAGGAAATAAAAGCCCCGAATCAATACAACCTTATGCCCGAAGATTTCTCCATCTTTCTTGCTGGTAGCATTGAGATGGGGAAGGCGGAACTATGGCAAGAAAGAGTTGTTGAAGAACTATCCGACTTCAATGTTTACATCTTCAACCCTCGAAGGGGTGATTGGAATTCTTCTTGGGAGCAGAGTATTGCCAACCCACAGTTTAGAGAGCAAGTTGAATGGGAACTTCAAGCCCTAGAACACGCCGATTTGATTATTTTCTACTTCTCGCCAGGAACCTTATCTCCCATTACTCTTCTCGAATTGGGCCTCCATATTAGAGATAACATCTTCGTTTGTTGTCCCATGGGGTTCTGGCGGAAAGGGAATGTTGACATTACTATGTTGCGTTACGGCCATCCATATAGGATTTTCAACCATCTTGACGAGATGTTAGGCCAAATTAAGAACTATATAAGTGAGGAGGTGAAGTAATGCCTTACGATCCTTACGCAGGGGGTTATCAAACTCCCAGTTGGTATCAACCGATGCCCGGCGGATGGGGCCAGCAAAGGAACTGGTGGGAGAGTATCCCCTTTGATTGGCAGACAAGAAACCTGATTGGCTTTCTCAATGGCATCTTACCCCTTATGAGATCGCAAGAGGATATGCTGGCGGCGGCCAGAGAACTGGGCACGCTAACCAGGGGAGCAGAACCCTTCGGTGGCTATGCGGGGGCAACGAGCACTGCGGGCCAAGCGTTACCCCCTGGTTCCTTTGGACCCGGTTGGCAATCTGCTGTTGGTGCTATCAGTCAGGAAGAACCTGGGGCTTGGGAACCCTATCAGAGAGCGAATGCAGCCCTGCGTTCATGGCTCCAGGGCATAATGGGTGCCGCCGGACAGCGCGGGAAAGTTCCGAGTGCTCCTGGCGCAGCGCAGACAACCAGAGCGCAAGAAAGTGGATTCCAGCGAGAGTTGGGTGGCCTCTTGCAGGGTGGCCCCGCAGGAGCAGAGGCTTATGCTCCTTGGCTTAAAAGGCTTTTCCTTCCAACTTTGGGCAGGCGAATCCCAGGAACATACAACTGGAGCGAAGAGCAGCAACGGGGCTATGTAACGGCCAACCCAAGTTGGTATTAGTTTAGAGAGGGATTTATGAGTCCTACTCCCTGGGAGTTGGAATACAAACCAGGAACAGACCCGCAATGGGACGCATACCTTGACCGTGTTCGTACCGGTAGGCTAGAAGGCAACGAACTCTGGAGACTCTCTAGGCAACGGGATCCAGCCACTGGCGAGAAGTTTACCCAGGAGCATGTGTTCCGTTCGGATTGGCCGGATGTGGTTGCCGAGGCTCGGAAGCGGAGATACTGGGATACCTACTTCGTTATGAGGGACTTAGAAGCAAGTGTCCCCATCCAGCCTCTGCCGTGGCCCATACCAGGTGCGCCTATATCTGGAATACCAACACCCCAAGCCCCTACCGCAAAGGCTGTAGCGCCGTCTGCAAGGGCTGTGGTGCCTCCAGCCCCTACTACTGGCATAAGACCACTCTCTCTCCGCTTGGCTGCCCTACCCAGAGAGCCAGAACGCAAACTACCCGTAATGCAGCGGACACGACAGGAGGAAGAAGCACAGAGGGCAGCGATACGGGAAATGTGGTTGACACCAGAGCAACGGGCAAGGCCAGCCAAGAAACCCGTGGCGAGAGGAGTAGCCGGAGCAGAGGCCGTACCAACGCCGCCACCAAGAAGGGAATATATCGGTTTAAGTCCAGAGGAGAGAGCGGCGATACAGGCCGTTCCTACGGCGAGGGTAACACCAGAGCAGAGGGCAAGACTGGCCAAGGCCAAGGGAATAGCCAAGGCGGTATTGGGGCCACCAGTTGCGATTGCCCCCACTATCCCGCCGGCAAGGGAATGGTTGGCCTTAAGCCCAGAGGACAGGGCAGAATTACAACGCCCAGTTACAATGCCGACACGGGCAGAAGTTATCTCTTTTGCCAAGGCAATGCCCCAGCCAGAGGAAGTAGCCAAAGGCGTACTGCTTGGCCTGGTCAACCTCCCTACACTCCCCGCACTTGCAGCAGAAGCAGTAGCGAGGCGTTTAGGGGAGAGCATCCCCATTCTTGGGAAATTTGCGGGGATACGCCCCCTAACTACCGAGAAAATAATATCCACATCGTTACTGCCTGCCGAATGGTCAGAATACGCCATCGGCCAGGGGATGCTAAGGACGATGGCCGTCAAGAAGGTTGGCCTCCCGCCAGAGAGATGGAAGAACGACCCCAAGACGATAGCGGAATATGAATTGGGAAACTTGTTTGCTAGCCAGGACGACGAAACAAAGGAACTACTTCTTGGGAGCCTAGCACGCATTGCTTGGTCTCCTCCACAGAACCAAGTTAAAGCAGCGAACCGCATCCTAAATCCGTTGGAGTATAAAGGCTGGGCGCACTATGAGGGCGAACTAGTCGAGATTGAACCAGGTGCTCCGTTAAAACCAGGGTATGAACCTGTCGAGATGTACGACCCTGATGTTATCACCAAGATATTGAGGGCAGAGGAAAACCCGATTACCGAGTTTGTCCTTCGTAGCCTGATAGATCCCCTATTGCTCTTCTATATCCCCGAAGTAAGAGCAGTCCCTGGTGCGGTGGCAGCGAAGATAACTAAGCCAGAGACACCATTGATGTATGCAAGAAGAACGATGGAAGAATACAGGGCAACGGGCGGGGTAATTGAGGAAAGCACAGAAGCGTTCTTAGGGGCACACCGCACGAGACCTAGATGGTATCAGCAGGCAATATCTAATGTCATTGACGACTGGTTTAAGCCCCTAGCAACTCGATACGAGGCTTGGAAGGCACGGGGAGCCCCAGAGATTATACGGGCCTTGCCACCAGCAGGCGGGGATTTCACCGATTATATGCAGGCCGCAGCGAATGCAGAAGAGCAGGTTCGGCGATCTTATTCCCTTGTTTATCCCAGAGCAGGCACTAGCGACCCCAACTTCTTAGAGATAATGGGCAAGGTCCTAAGTGGTGGGTTGAACCCTGCGCAAGCCAGGGAAATGCAGGCCCTCAAGATAGAGGCCGATGCCTACCAAGCGATGGGAAAGACAGATGCTGCACTAGAGAAACTCGCAGCACTAGAGAAACTTGCCAAGGGAGGCATGCCACTTCGGGATCGCTGGAAACTATTAGCCCAACTATCAAGGACGAAGGCAAGTAGTATGTGGCTCTTCCGCCCCACGCCAGGTGCCTCTGCCGCTGCGATGGCTGACAACTTTGTTAGGGCGCTTGGGTGGATGTGGGAGGATATGGAGAGCGGGATTGACCGCTCGGTAACCGCCCTACTCTTAAAGAGAGATCCCAAACAACTGATTAAACAATTCCCCTGGATCAATAGTAAGGCGGCCCTAGAAGCATATATGATAGTCAGGCGCATACCAGATGATGCCCTGGGTAGCCTGGCCTATGCAACAGGGTTGCCAAGCCAGAACACACAGGGTGCGTGGACAAGCCTTCACGACACGGCAAGGCGCATTGCGGGAACTTACTTTTATCCTTCTCCTCGTCCTGACCCTTGGCAAAGAATAGTGGGACAATTTTACAAGATAGCACCCAGGGCTTTTCTATCTACTGGTCGTTATCCTTTACAAAACATCACCTCCAACTTTGCGAACATTTGGGGCAGAGAGGGCTGGGTTACTCCACGCACAGACGCAGATAGCCTGAGATGGGCCAATAGGCTTATGGGAGATGCGGGATTCCTGCCACCTGGCTTTGCTCGCTCAATTACAGCAGCGGGAGAGGTATCCATCGAGAGGGGCGCTACCCTATTAGGCAGAAAATGGACTTACGAAAGCCCCACTGTCACGGGAGGAGAAGTACCAACGGGGGAGGCGCTGGAAGTTGCCGAAGGACTAAGAAAAGGACGGGTGCCATCAAGATGGCTTGCGAGGGCACTCAAGAAGGGTGCCCAGTACCTTCCATTCGGAGAGGGATGGATTAACCTCAGTAAGTGGGGAGAACGCAATGCTTCGATGGCTGACTATCGGAATCAGGCGGAGACAATCAAGAGTGCATTGGGGCAACCAGGGCGAGGGTTCTTGTCGAGAATTCCCGAAAACATAGAACCCAAACCAGAGGTTAGGGCGGCTCTTGAAGAGATCATCGGGAGCAGTTGGAACTGGCGGGAAATCACAGAACGAGCAGCCGAACTCTACGGGTACAAACCGACACCAAAAGCGGCCCACTTCCTTTCTACTGAACGGATACGTGCCATAGGGCCAGAGAGCCACGAGATAGCAGATGACCTTGTAGAAGCATTATCTTTGTCTGCAAACAAGGCAGCCTTCAGGAGACGCTATCAGTTGATTCGTGGGGGGATAAAGAAACAGGCAAATGAGTGGGTGAAGGCGGAACCCGACTTGCCAACGGAGGAAGTTGAACTTCCCAGAATTCCCTTGGAAGGGATCAGCCCCGAAGAAGCACAACGATTGATGGCTTTGACTGGTGCCACTGAGCGTAACCAGAGACACATGGCAACGGCTCGCCAGTTACTAACGGACTTGGCGAAGAAGGCTGGCATACCGATAGAAAAGGCAATATCAATCGTTGACCTGGCGATAGACAAAGCGTGGGGTGCGTATAGTGCGTATGGCCCCGAAGCAAGTAAAACCAGAGATTACTTCTGGAATGTTCTTGTAGCAGAAGACCCCGCAAAGAGGCGCTTATGGCCAGTCTACGAAGAGAAGATTCGCAAGATGGCCGCCGCTAGCCACCAGAACTTCGACAGAGAGATTGCCAACGCCGCTATCCGCCTCGGTGGAGACCCCGATGCGATTAAGGCAGAACTTGGTCTTCTTCCCTGGGCTGGCACTCCCAAGGACATAGCCGCACGCAAGATGCGGGATCTTCAAGATAATGTCATTAACACCGCCCATACAATGCAGGGTATGGAATTGCCCCTTGCCCCCGAAGGCGTGGAGACACCCCCCCTTGAGACAATCAAGGGCATTCAGGATTGGGTCGCAGACAAACCACTGGCCGCCAACGCTTGGCTAGAGTATATGCGGGATGCCATAAGAGATAAGGAACTAGCCGAGGCCGCAGAGAAGGTTGCGCAAACGCCAGCGGAGATAATAAAGACTACCCGGAGGGCTAGTTGGACAGAGGGGACAGCCAGGCGAATAGAGTTGATGGAGCAGAAGATTGCCAGATTGCAGGAGGAGATCGCCACCGCCCCCGTAGAAGCGCCTGATGTTGAGCGACTGGTCAACCGCCAGACGGAGTTATACGGGTGGCAGGCTGAACTTCAAGGGCTTAAAGAGACATTGGCAAAACTTCCCAGCCAGCACGAAGTGTTCAGGTTCTGGGATTACAAAAAGGGCGCATTGCGTTATGTCAAAGACCCCAGCGGAAGGGTAGCCGAGTTTGCCCAGTCTCAGGTAGTTCAGGGGATTGCCCACAAACATTATGGCCTTGAGCAGAGTACCCAAGGTGCTGAACAATATGGTGCGCTCATTGAGCAACGGATGGCCGTAAGTGACCAGATAGGGGAACTAGAGAAACTTATTTGGGAAGACCCGGAGATTATCCTCCCCGATACGGCGGAAGGTTTGGAGTCGTTCATCAGACAATCCGAACCGCAACTAGACCAAATGATACTCTATGAGCGGGAACCCTACCTTTTCGAATCAGCCCTGCAAGCGTATGAAGAGGCGGTAGATAGGTTACGCAAGATTAGGGCGGGCGTGGCGATGCCTGAAAGCGTGGCCTCCAAGATTGAGAACACAAAGGCAGAACTAGAACGACTTGAGCGGCAACGAGAAGCCATTCGGATGGAGGCCGTACAGCGCAATCTTATTTCCACCAGTGCAGAGGAACGGGTGATGCTGGCCCAGGACTTACAAGCCCTAGATGAGCAGTATGTAGCCAAGGGTGCTACGATGCGGAACCGCTTGGGCCAGGGAGACCTGTTTGAACGCCTAGAGGAATTCAAGGTTCGAGGGCTGCTAAAGCGTACCATCAGGGCACCAAGGGGAAGAGGAGCGGAGAGGATAGGCTACGAGCACTATTACTATACCCTTACCAATCAAGGACGGGATGCCACGAAGGGCATATCCGTTGTAAGGCTAGAAGAAGTACCCAGGCCGGTAGCACCAGGGTCTAGGGCTGCCGAACTAGAGTTCGGAGCAGTTCCAGGTGCGAGGGCGGAGCCAGGAGCCCCCATTACAGCCGCAGAGCAGGTTGGCTTCTTTGGCCCACCGACAGAAGTAGGAATGCCCAGACCAGTAGTGCCTAAGCCGCAGTTACCGGGGCTTGAGCGTGGCGAACTCTTTGGTGGCGGGGAGATCCCGATGGAGGTTCCGCCAGCGGCCAGGGAAAGACTGCCCAAGTTGCCGATGGAGATTGAAGGGCTAACCCCAGAAGAAGCAGAGCGGATGGCGATGGAGAAGGGGGCCTACAAACTGCCAGGTGTAGCCCCCGAAGTTGCAACGATTGAGGATGCCTTAAGGGTAATTAGCAAGGCTGGGCGGGGCGGGGGTAGCCTATATGATGAAGTGGGAGAGGTAGATAAATTCACGGATGATTTTGGCAATGAATGGCCTATAGTGTGGGCCAATGCGAAGGGACAACATCCCAATGCAGCCAGGGTAGATACAATCCTCAACGGAGACCATATACGCTTTTGGACAAATAAGGGCGTAGGTTGGCAGGCAAAGAGAGACAAGACTATCCAGCAAGTTATAGACTATGCCAGATCACTCGCTACCACAGCCGAAACCATAGCCCCCGAAGTTGCTAGGCCAGTGGCGGAGGCAACCGAGTTGCAATCTTTGGTTCAGAGATGGAGAGAGGCGGAGCGGGCCATAGATGAGGCCACCGATGCGGCGATGGCTCGATTGCCTGCTGGCCTTACTCCAAGACAGATTCTGACCCGAACTATGGGCGATCCTGGGATGGTGGCTGCCGAGAACGCTAGGAAACTCATAGACAAGGAACTACGCCCTCTTCTGGTAGAGGTTGCTGGGGAAGCGGGTCTCAAGGGCTACAAGAACCTTGCCGTCAAGAGTCTAATACCAAAACTAGATGAAGAAGTCCCTGGTTGGTTAGGGAGGATCGCCGAACAGATACCTCCAGTAGAGACCCTAGCCCCCGAAGTTGCTAGGCCAGCGGGCATCCCCACCATGATTACCAGCATCCAAAGAGAGGCCTTGAGAGAGTTAGGGTACAGCGATGCCATCATAAATCAGATGACGCCAGAGCAAGCACTTGGCTTGATTAAGGGGCAACTTAGCGACTTCGCCCCACTGAAACCCCCCGCAGGCCCCCTAAAGGATGTGGAGAGGCCAGTCATGCCACCCTCTCCAAGAGAGGGAGCAGAACTCAAGCGGGATATGCTGTTAGAACGGGTGGAAGAGTGGTACAAAGACGCACTTAAAGAGTTCGACAAGCCACTGAAGAGCGATCCAACCAACTTTGAGAATGTGGAGCGGTGGCTAGAGGACGAATTGAGGGGGCAGTGGGGACAATTCAAGATATACATGGACAAGATGAGTGAGGCGACCACTGCTTGGACTCTTCATGATTATCGCAAGGGGAATGTCGATACCATTATGTATCGTGGCTTCTTCTGGCCCTACTGGCAGACTCGGACTGGCTATAAATGGTTGCTGACTTTCATAGATAACCCCCAGAAGTTGGCTCTTTGGGTACGATTCCACGATACGCAGCGGAAGATTAACGATGACCTGCCGGAGAACTACCGTGATACAGTTCACATCCCCGATTGGTTACCAGTCATGGGTGGGAAGCAGTGGAACCCCTACTTCTTCTTCGACCCTATCTATCCCTGGATATGGAGCCTGGAGAACTTCATCCCAACCTGGAGAAGGGAAGGTCTAGCCCGTGCGATGGTAACGGCTTCGCCTATCTCTCCGTTGGTAGGGATGAGCGAGTGGATTCAGCCGATGATAACCGAGGAAGGAAGAAGGGTCGAGCCCATCACTCCCTGGACTAGGGCTCTCTATGAGAGAACAGACATCAACCTTGAGGCAGGAGTCATCAAGGCCCTTGAGACAACCTATGGAGAGATTAAACCCAGCATCTATGCAGCACTAGAGCGAGGGGGCGCGGCTATTGGTCGACCAGAGTTAGCCAAGAGGATATTGGGCAGCCCTGAAGTTACTCCGATGATTGCAGCCGAGCGTTACGGCCCTACTTACATAGACCGCATACTGATAGATATGTGGTTATCGGGAGAGATTACCGAGGAAGAACTGAATGAGACAATGGCCAGCCGTGAAGGCCCCACTTGGAAACAAGCCGAGGCCGAAAAGAGGGCGGAACGGGGGCTAACCGAGTTCTCCTCTATCTTTACGGGAATGCGAGCCCGCAAACTTTATCCATCTGAGTACGAGATAGATGGGTTGCAAAGGCGGCGGGGAATCCTCAGTACGATGGAGGAAGGGCCAGAGAAACGGGTGTATAGGGAGGGAATCTATAAGGACTTCCCCTGGGCAAGGCAATGGGATGAGCGTTATAGCAGTGCCGAAACCGCACAGATGGAATTGACGAGCAGTGAAGCCTGGCGAGATGCTGAAAATCAAGCGGTGATTAGCGAGAAGAAACTGGCCGATGCTATCCGCTCCCGGCCTGGTGATCTAGCCTATCAGTATCAAATCAAGCAAGAGAATCGAGCAAGGGAGACGCAAAGGCAGCAATTCTGGCAGGGCCAGGGAGTCAGTTTCGTCTTCAATCCCCGCACACGCTCATATCAGGAAATAGAAGGTTGGGTAAAGGGGCAGATACTAGGTTTGTTCTACAGCCATCTTCCGCAAGCAGAGAACTTCACGGATGCTGAAGGGATTACAGACTGGGATGCCCTCAAGGAAGCCACAATCGAATTCTGGAAGACCCTGCCCAGGGAGATTGTCAAGTGGCGTGAGGTACTGCACCTGAATTTAGAGGTTCGAGATGCGATAGGAACGAATGTCAATGTGATTAGACTAGCCAAACAAGTCGCAAACGAAAGGGCCTATGAGAAATGGAGTAGGGCCAACGACATACCAGAAGAGGCGTTGAACCAGATCTACAAGAAATACATCATAGATGCCGGCAATGAATACTACCAAGCCCAACTTAAAGACCTGGAAGATGCAGATCGAAATATGCCCGCCTTCTTTGCGGAATTTGGGCAGAGAGATGCCAGAGAACTCATCCCCTATATCCTCCAGGAGTACCCAGGGCGATGGACCGAGGAGGAACTTACTGATCGCCTTAGCGGTATCGTCATGCCAGGAATCTGGGAGAATTGGCACCGCAACGATACGGAAGAGGATGTGGCCTGGAGCCTTCTATGGGGCTACTGGCGGTTGGGTGATGAGGTTCACAGGCAACGGATGCGAGACCTCATAGACGATGCTAACTACAACAAATTCTTTTTATCCAAGGACACCAGGGATAAAGGGGTAGTAACCAAAGAATGGTACGAGAAATGGCTAGAGCCAATAGGATTGCCCTCGCCCTGGGAGGACCCCGCAAAGGCAACGGATACGCTGAAGTGGCTTGACCTGGGCAACCCACAAGAACCTGGGCGACCCACTCCCCTTGCTGCGGCAGGCGAAGAGAGTGAATATGACCAGGCCCTTGCCGAGATGGATGTCTATGTTGCGGGCGGGAAGACCACCGCCTGGACTCCCCTCATGGAGAAATGGTTCGGGAGAACAACCTCCGAGTCTCTCTTCTGGGATACTTATTGGGGCAAACTCCCCCCGGGAGACTTAACAAAAGAGATAAGAAATGATCCAGTCGTTAACGCCATCGTCAACCGCACGACCAGAGAATACCTGACGCCAGAAGGTTACGCAGAAGGCAATAAACGGATTGGGGATTGGCTTGCCAAACATCCAGAAGTGGCCAACGTGGGCGACCCACAAGAATGGCAATATGCTAGGGACATAGTGAAGTATATTTACGGACAAGCAGAGGCAGCAGGCCCAGAAGGAAGTCCAGAGTATAGGCGGGTAAGGAACCAACTCTGGGAAGGTTATTCGTGGATCCTTGATAAATACTACCCACCAGGAGAATAATATGTTTGTGCCAGATGGGTACTCGAAGAAAAAGGCACCACCATATCCTGAAGAGCCAGGATTATGGGAAACCCGCCCACCCGTCTTCGGTGCCCCTGGGCTTCTTCTACCCATGCCCTTGGCGAGGGTGGCCGCACAATATCCCATCAACCCCGAATGGCTGGGGCGTATGGCAGAAGTGCCGATAACAGAAAGTGGGCCAAGGGCATTCGGCATCCTGCCCGTACCTGGGTATGCTTCTTATGACCCACTATTAAGGAGACTTTACCTTCCCCAAAATATATCTGCAGAAACGGCATTGCACGAATATGGCCACGCAATGGAACCATTGGGAGGTCAAGGATTTGCCCCAGCATATAAACAGGCGCAGGCAGAGCACGCCTACCCGCCCGCTACTGCCTTCTACGAAGCCTATGCCAAGTACGGCCCACTGGTGGAACGCCTATTCTGGGAACTACAGAAGTCCATATTCCCCAGCGCAGTGCAACACGAAGCCTACGCAGAATACCCCAGGCTCAACTTTGCGGCGCCAGGAACAACTGAAAATCTAATACCTATCCCGAGAGAACTAAGACAATACTATCCTTGGTTACGATTCCAATAAAGGGAGACCAAAAATGTTTACAAGAGGAATGGCACCACTTACAAGAAAACCGATGGGTCAACCCCAGCCGATGGGAGGTCAACCAATGGGCGGGCAACCGATGGGGCCACCCCAGCGACCCCAGCCAATGGGGATGCCTCAACCGATGGGGGGAACGCCGCCACCGCCTGAGTCAATGCCAAAAGAAATTGGCGACCTGATTGGCCAGATCATCGACGGGTTCAGGGCCTACCGAGACGTTTATTGGCCCAATGTCCAAAAATTTGCCACACAAGGAGGGCCACAAGGCCCCCAAGAAGACAGAGAGGCGTTGCGGCAGGCGTGGTACGGCTTCATCGACCTCCTTCGAGCGGGGTTCGATAGGATACCCACCGATATAATGCAGGAGACGGGGAGGCAACTGATACAAAAGCCAGTTACGGACTATTTTAATAGGCAAGGGCCACCACCCTCGACTCCTGGTTATCCTCAGCCAGGCCGATAACATATATGTAGTCAAGCCCCATTTAGGGGCTTTTTAATTCCCAATTAAGTAAGGAGAGAAGAAATGACAACGGAGTTGAAACCCGCAGAAGGTGGAGTTGCGGAGAACCAAGGGACAGCCGTAGGAGTTCCGGTGCCTCCGATGACAGCCCCTGACGCAGGAGCGACAACCGTACCGCCGAGCATCAATCTAGACGATCTCCCCCAATTCCGAGAATACAAGTCGGTGAAGGACAAGGAGATAGCCCAGGAGCGTGCTAGGCTTCAGGCACTCGACGCCCAGTTCCGCCAGGCCCAAATGCAGTTGTTAGAGGTCCAGAGGCAGGCGGAAGCGGCCGAGCTAGAGCGAAAAGTAAGAGACCTCCCCGAAGATGAAGCCAATATCGAACGCCTGCGTTGGGAAAAAGACAAGGCAAACGAACAGGTACGGCAAATGCAACAGTATTACCAGGAACAGGAAAACTTGAGGGGCTGGGCACAATGGTATCATGACACCTTCAATGTACCCCTTGAACATCTTAATACCTCCCTGGGCTATGAGGCACTCGTGAAGCAGGCCACTGATTGGGTAAGGGGTCAATCTCCAGCGGTCACTCAACCTACACCGAACGCACCGCAGGCCCCAGCAGTAACCCAGAGAGTAGCCCAGCATGGGGGTTCTGCTCCTGGGCCTTCGACGGCCAAAGCACGACTGGCGCAGATGTCGCAACAAGATTACGCCAAACTTTCGCCCCTAGAGAAACGCAGGCTTTTCGAGGAGGCTGGCAGAGAATAAAACTTTATAGGAGATCAAAATGACCACAACTTCAATTGGCATGGCATCGCTCGACAAGTTGACCGATGCGCAATTGACGATGATCGAGCGGGATATGCTTCTCAGGGCAGAGCCTGAGTTGCAGTACACCCGTTTCGCTTACGTCAGGCCCTTCGCAGAGCGAGAGGGCTATACCGATACGTTCACCCGCATGACGGCTCTTAGTGCCGCCACAACCGCTTTAACCGAAGGCGTTACCCCCAGTGGCGAATCCACGACCCTAACGACTGTTACCGTCACTCCCGATTATTACGGCTCTTGGGCCAAAGTAACGGAGAAGATGGAGCAGATGGGTGTCTTTGCCATCGTGGATGACATTTCCGACAACCTGGGCTATCAGGCTGGCAAGACCGCCGATGTCCTCGCCCGGACTGTCCTGGTCGCTGGTGCAACAACGCAGATAGCAGACAGTGCAGCCTCGGAGTCAGTCGTTGCAGCCACGAACATCCTCGAACTGGACGAGATATTCAACGCAGTTCGGCAACTGATGAAGAACAACGCTCGCCCCCTGGCGGAAATCGGCAACAGGTACGCCTGCATCTATCATCCAGATGCTTGGTTCGACCTGGTGAGAGACGCCGAGGTTAGGGCTCTGGGCATTCACGCACTACCGCCCGGAGAGCAGAACCCCGTCTTTGGGACGGCGATGTTCGACGTGGCTAACGTGCGCTTCTTCCAGTCGTCCAACGCCTACATTAACACGGATGCTGGTGCTGGGAGCGTGGATACCTACCACACCCTGGTCATTGGTCGGCAGTCCTTTGCGATTGTGGGACTGACTGGACTCATCCAGCCCTGGCAGGAAGGCGGGACGGACGTTGAGATTCGCCCCATCAAACTGATCGTGCACGGCAAAGAGGACTACGGCCCTATGGATCTGTACTCCACCGTAGCGTGGAAGATCAACCAGGGGCAGGTTGTCCTCAATGCGAACTTCCTCATCGACATCATCCATGCCTGCAGCAAGGGCAGTAACGCATAAACAAAGGCTAGGGGTAGTCCCTTAACGGGACAGTGGTTCCCCCCGCCACGCCCCTAGCCTTTCCCCTGGGGGATAACAACTAAATAGGAGATGTAGAAATGGTTATCGCTTACGATGTTTTAGACGCTTTCGTTTACCCCCTTCCAGTAGTTGGCCTTGCCGCTGCGGTGCCAGATGGTGCAGATGCCCGACTATGGGTGCCTGGCTTCAACGGTCAGATTATAGGTGGCTGGGCTTCCTATACGACACTCCCTGCCACTGGCACTGCGACGGTGGTTGTCGAGGTTGGCACTACCGATGCCATTACCTGGACTTTCACCTCATCTGATACTGCCAAGCAGTGCAAGGCGGGTACGCTATCAACCACCGCTTCCGATTGTTATTTCGACAACGACGACATTCTCCACCTGGATATTACCAAGTCCAGCGGGACGGAAGAGCGCACCCTCGATGTCCGACTCTTGGTGAAGGGGCGATAGTAACACAATCATCCTGGGGGCGGGTTTTATCCCGCCCCCTACATACTGAGAGATATAGGAGATGAACTATGGGTTCAATGGAACGAATGAAATGGGCGTTTGACCAAGGAGTAGAACAAGACATCTACTTCGGCGGGAGCACGCCCAACTACTACCTCTTTTGGGACAAGAGTGCCGACACCCTGTACGGTGGGGCGGATACTTATGGCATCGATGTAAAAGTCTTCGGGGCGACGTCTGGGGTCTATATGTTTTGGGACGCATCGGCGGATACTCTGTATCTGCCCTGCACGGTAGACATTGATGGCACAATGACGGTTGGCGTCAATGATACTGGCTATGACGTGAAATTGTTCGGTGCCACGGCTGGGGTTTATATGCTTTGGGACGAATCCGCCGACAGGCTGATTCTGACTGGCGGTGCTGACCTTGAACTGGGGGCTGCCGGGGACATCATTTTGGATGCAACCACAGGAACAAAGATTGGCACGGCAACTACCCAGAAGCTGGGCTTTTACAACGCCACGCCAGCAACACAGCCTTCTGCATATACGCAAACATATTTAACTGCGGACAAAACGCACGCTGCAATGACCTCGTCAGACATGCCTGCTGGTGGCACTGGGGCGGCTGCTGGAGGTTGGGACACGGCGGCCAATCGAGACACCGCAATCGCCGATTTCGCTGAGTTGCGAGTCGATGTTATTGACCTGAAGCAGTTGGTGAACTCCGTTATTGACGACCTTCAAGCCCTGGGGTTAATTGGATAGGCAATTCAGCCAGGCTTCTGAGGGCTGGCCTTCAACTAGCCCTCAAAATAATTTAAGGGGGGAACTATGCTTCTCACAATAAAAGACAGGCTCATCCTTTTGGGCACTCTGGCGAACGTCCAGGGCAACTTGACAGAACTCCGAATCCTGCGGGAGTTGCGGGAGGCCCTGAGTTTCAGCGAGAAAGAGCACAAGAAACTGAATATACGTGAAGAGGGAGGCAGGATACTCTGGAAGGAAGGCGAGCCCAAGGAAGTAGAGATTGGGGAGGTAGCAAAGCGGGTTATCGTCAACAAATTGAAAGAACTTAACGCCCAAGGCCTACTCAGCGATGATCATTTAGGCATTGCCGATAAGTTCCCAGAGGTTGAAGGGGCATAGGCGGATTCTATCGTAGGGCGAACATATAATGGCACTGGGGGCATTCTACTTGTCCCAGATGGGGGCCAGCCGCCACTAACTCTAAATTCTCTAGGCGGTTATCATCCTTGATTCCGTTCTTGTGATGGACAGATTCGGTGGGTTCAAGATAGCGGCCAAGGTGTTCTTCCATAACAAGACGATGTTCCATGACATAGCCCCCCTTGTCAGCGTAGGGATGGTCAGGCCTAAGCAAGCCCTTGTATTTACCGTCTTTGCCCGCTCGCCTTTGCCCGCCCTTCCAATTGGGATGGTTCTCGCCTCTCATGGCTTCGCTCAATTTCTGGCGGATTTCTAACGAGAGACGCTTACCCCAATTGGGATTCTTTTCACCCTTCTTGGACTCGCTTATCTTTTGGCAGTATTCTGGCGAGAATTTTTTGCCCCAGTTGGGACTCTTTTCACCGCCCTTGGACTCACTGAGTGTACGCCTGGGGATGTCGAACCTTTTCATCCAGTTAAGAATAGTTGCGCCACTAACCCCTGCGGGGGTTGCTATTTGGGAGAGAGAAAGTTCTTCCTCCCAGTATTTTGCTCTTAACCAAGTTTCATTGCGATAGGGTTTCATCATTATTCTCCTTAATCCCATTATAACAGAAATCGAAAAATTTGCAAAGTGAATAGGAGGCAAAAATGCCACTGGACAACCGAATTTACTCCACCCTTTTGAGCGCCGAGGCGGTGGCTGCAAGTACGTGGTATCTGCTAATTGACCTCAATGATTTGGTCAATTACCGCCACCCGGGCTATCTCGATGATTCTGGCACCGCAACGGCAGTTACCGCTACCACCCTTAGCGATTCTAGCAAGGCGTGGACAGTTGACGAACACATAGGACGGGTTGTTTTCATAACCGCAAACACAGGGGCGGGCCAACGAAGGCTCATCACCGATAGCGATGCAACATCGATTACCGTCGGTACTTGGACTACCAACCCGGATACCACTTCCAAATATGCTATCTACTCCGCACCATTAAGCGTCAACGTTTTACATATTGACCTGGAAGCAGAGAAGGCCACTGATGGAGCCTATGACATCTGGGTTGGAGTGGTTAGGGAGAACGATGCCACCAATGGCTCCGCCGACTGGATTCATTGCTTCCACCTTGAGGCATCGGGCAACCCAACGGATAGTACAGATAGATTCACCCGCAACGTGGACTACACCTGCCAAGGAGTGAACCCTGGTGGACTAGACTGCACCGTTGTCGATGACAGACTTATCTATATGCGTGGGCCGAGCAGCGGAGACCAGACTGCCCTACAGAATGATGCCGGTGATTTAGGAAGCGCCGCAGGCGGGACAAGCAAGAGTGCCGTTGCCGGCGATCTAGTTGTCTGGGTAGAAGAAGCAAGCGGCGCTGGCACAATAGACCTGGCCTTGACCTGCCAGTACGCCGTCAATTAACTCTAGGAGTAAATTAGGAGGAGTAAATGGCCACAATAAGTTTCGAAGCGTATTACGGGGCAACCCCAGCCTGGACGGACATAGCCGCAAACCGCCTGGTCTTCTGCGGAAGCCTCACAGACATTACCACAACCATCCTGGCTACCAACTTTCAGACTGGTACTCATGTGGGGACTGGCACCCCGGGCACCGATGTGTGCACAACCAACCATTGCAATAACGTGAAGTGGCTCACCGATACCACAATGAGCGTCAACGGTGGTGGCTCAGAGACCATCAACGACACGAACTTGGCCGATACCGAGTGTACCATGCGGATTCATTTCAACGATGCCAGTGCCTACGCTATCCAGAACGCCAGGTTCTACTCCTACGATAATGCCACGACAACCGTAGAGGCGGTGGGGCTTGATGTGGCAGCCTACATAAAGGCAGCAACCACAGACTGGTATAACCTGAACGATGACACTACCACTGGGCCAACTGGATGGACAACGGGCAGCATTGGTGGGGACAACTCTGGCGAGCGCATAGATGCAGCAACCTTCTCTGGCCTTAATAGGGGTACGCCTGCCACTGACCAGTATTGGCTGGCGGCTTTAAGTGTTGCTCCAGAAACAGCAGGGGCCAAATCATCCTTCGCCTTCGGCTGGTATTGTGAATACTACTAAAGGGGGGGGCTCATGACTGATCCAATGTCTATTGACTGGCAGGCCACGCTAAATACGGGGGAGATTATCTGCCCCATCCAATATAAGGACAAGGGGCAGTCTGCCTGGTCTTGTCTCAAGCAGGAATGTGAGGCGGGAGGGAAATACATCGTCGATCTCGTCTTTAGGTATGGCCAAGTCCGCTATCCGCTGGGGGCAAACGCCGATGGGTACTGGATGGCGGGAAGCGTAGAAGCAACAATGGGGCAGCCAGAACTAATGAAGACCAGGGTGGGTGTTGGTCGGATTGAGAATGGCATCGTCCACATCACCTGGTTTGGCTATCCCCAAGGTGTGCAGTTTGAGGAACGGCCCGCTACTGACAATTGCATTATTTGGAAGTTAGATAGGCAACCCAAGGAAAAGAGTTTGCGAAGGAAACTGGCCGAATTGATAGGGAGGTAGCGTGGCCGACACTGGGGTCAAATATCCAGCGACCATCAGCACCGTCCAGGAAACTGGTGATGATAATGACTGGACAACTCCAGCCAACGTAGGGGCTGATGATGCTGCCTATGCTTCAATCACCGCCGCCAGTTTTGATAATTTAGATACCAGTTATCTTTTAAAGGCAACTAACATTAGTGCGGGTATTCCTTCTGGAGCTACTATTAATGGTATTTTAGTAGAGATAGAACGACACTATGCCAATGGGGCAGTTGCTGATTATGATGTTTGCCTGACAAAAGATGGAAGCACAAGAGCAGGAGATGATAAAAGCACAGGAGCAGCATTCCCAGCAGCAGATGCCATTACTTCTTTTGGCGGTTCTACTGACCTTTGGGGAACTACTTGGACAGAGGCTGAAATAAATGCCACTACTTTTGGTGTTCTTTATAAGATGCAGGCTACAGCAAATAATGCTGATGGATATGTGGACTTTATCAGGGTCACCGTCTATTACACCGCAGCACCTGCATCTATTAGCGATTCCCAACCTGCTTATGCAAGAGGCCACACCGCATTAACCGATGTGCAACCCGCCTATGCGGGGGGCCACATAGCATTAACGGATGCCCAGCCCGCCTACGGCGCAGGTTACGGGAGCCTGGCTGATTCCCAACCTGCCTATGCTGCGGGTACGCCTTTCGATATAACCGATAGCCAACCAGCCTATGCACGGGGGTACGGGAGCCTCGCCGATTCACAGCCTGCCTATGGTCGTGGGCATTCTGCCGCTTCCGATTCACAACCATCCTATGCAAGGGGACATACAGGGATTGCCGATTCGCAACCTTCCTTTGCGCATGGATACGGCAGCCTGGCGGATAGTCAACCCGCTCACGCATACGGGCATTCTATCATTGCGGATAGCCAGCCTGCCTATGCTCGTGGCCTGGCAAGCATTCAGGCTAGTCAGGCAGCCTATGCGGAGGGGGCTACTGCGGGGGGTGGCGAGGATACCAGCGCAGATATGGGCGCATCAGGCTGGGGATGGCACGGGGGATATGATTAGGGGGGATATATGAAATGCGAGAAGGACGTTTGTAGCAAGGAAGCGATTACTGGTAGCCAGTTTTGTTTAGATCATATGGGGAAAACAGAGGCCAAGGAACGCTTGGCGCAACTTCTGGAGAAACTGGAAGACCACGAGAAGACCTATCTGGCCATCCTTCAGGAGAAAAGAATAGGCGAGGAGAACATCGCTCTCGCCCAAGCTAGACAGGACTATGAGGCGACAGCCCCGCAGGAATTTGAAAGCATAGAACAGAAGATTGAATTCAGGCAACGGCAGGCGGAGATCCAGGGGGAAATTAAGAGCGTCTCCTTCGCCGCCTTTTTGAAGACCTGCCAGACAGAAGAGATGTTTATGGAGATGCGATATCTGAATCTGGGGAAGGATGGCCGCCACTTTATAGTCTTGAACGATGTGTACTGGCCTATTGTCCCCGACAGAATCAACAAAGTACCTCATCCCATTGCGGAGTTATATCGTAATAAGGTCAAGATGTTCAGCCAAGCGGAAAGGATGAGGCAAACACTATCAGTAGGGAATGCCGATACGGGTGCAAAGCCTATGGGGGAATGGCTCCAGGTTCCCCAGTATGCAGCGAAACTCGAAGATGCCACGAAAGGCAAAATCTAAAAGGGGGAAAGAAGTGCTAACAAACAAAGAACTAGAGTCGAAGATAGTCGCACTTGAAGCGAAAGTAGAGGGTCTAACCGTGGATGGAAGTATCCGTGAACTCCATGATCTATCCGGGAAGTTATCCCAGATAGAGATAAGGCTGGGCGACCTGGAGAAGAAGTTGGGAGAGGCGGATGTTTCCCTCGGCCTGGGCAAACTCGCCGAATTAAAGGGGAGACTCGATTCGCTTGAGAGTAAGGCGGATGCACTTATTGCGGCTCACCAAGTACAGTTGCCCAAAGTGATTAAGAAGGAGCCGTGGAAAATCGAGCGGTATCCCCTAGAATGGAGAGCACTTGGTGTCGTTTGGGCGACCCCGAACCAGAAGGCGGAGGAATTCACGATATTCAATGGCGTGCAAGTTGACCTTGTAAAAGGTGTTCCCGCAGAAATGCCCAAAAACATTTTTGACGACCTTAAGAGGAAGGGTTGGTGTTAGGGGCAATAGACTATCGCATTGCGAAGCATTTCTTGCAATAAGGGCACGCCACAAGGCCATTGTGTGGATTGCGGACTAGCAATTCTAAATTCTCCAGGCGGTTATCGTCCCTGATTCCATTCTTGTGATGCACCTGCTCGCCTGGTTCAAGGTATCTGCCCAGGTGTTTTTCCATAACTAGACGATGCTCCAAGACATAACCGTACTTAAGTTGATGGGGATGGTCAGCCACATAAATTGCGATATAGCCCTTGGTATTGCGGTATCGGCCGCCCTTCCAACTTGAATGCTTTTCGCCCTTAACCGCCTCGCTGATTTTCTGGCACCTTTCCGGCGAAAATTTCTTGCCGTACTGGGCTTCATATTGAGTTCTCCGCCGAATGCCGAATCGTTTCATCCATCTCAGAATTGTTGACCGTGCACATCCTGCCACCTCTGCCATCTGGCGGGCGGATAATCCTTCATTCCAATATTTCCGTTGAAGCCAATCTCTATCTCTGATCCAGTCTTTTATAGTGCAAGAAGAACACTTGGCGGCAAAGTGGCCCTGATTTAAGTTTTGTCTAACGCCAGCAGTCCGTTGCCAACGCACTTTGTTGCAAGCAGGACACCTAACGGCGACTCTGGAGACCCCACGAGTTCCACCTGGCTGTGAGTCAAAATCAATGTATGCCCGCAAATCGGGAGGCACTTCTTCCTTCACAAGCGGCCTTCGCCTTGACATAGAACAATTGTACCACAACGCCTGATAAATTGCAACTGGAGGACTTTATGAGCACGGCCCGTTCAGCGATAGAGGACGCAATAGAATACGCTCTTGATAGGCAGTTGTCGACAGGGGGCACTGCAACTTCTGGCACTACCCTCACGGTTGTGGATACTGGCAGGCCTTCCTCTGGCGAGGATTTCACTCACTTTTGGATCCACATCGATACAACCACCGATAGTCTGGCCCCACAGAGCGAGGAAAGGGAGGTAAGCGTTTACACGGCCTCCTCTCAAACATTTACAGTCCCTATCGCCTTTACCGTTGCCCCAGCAAGTGGCGATACATATTCCGTCCGCCGCGCTCTCTCTAAAAAGCACATAGACGATGCTATAAACTTTGCCATTGAAAGAGGCAATGCCTACTGGGTAGATGTTCAAACGGACGAGACGATCCGCATTATAGACGAAACCCTAGAATATACATTGCCTACTGGTTGCAAGCAGGTATATCAAGCGTGGCTAAGAAGTTGCGACAGCGATGATTCTGGCACGGCTACTGCCGGGGCAAGTACTACTCTCACCGATAGTGGCAAGGACTGGGATACCAACGAGCACGCTAGTAAGGAATTGGTAATCTGGAAGGGAACTGGAGCAAGTCAATACCGCACCATCTCTTCTAATACGGCCACCGTGCTCACCGTTTCTGTTGCCTGGACTACCAACCCAGATACTACTTCAGAATACTACATCAAAGATGTTACAGAAGCCCCTGGGTGGACACGGCTTTATGCCTGCCAGATAGATATTGCGGGGGGTGAAATCCGCTTCGCCAGCCAACTAACCGAAGGTGAGGCATTGCGCATAATCTACCACAAGGATTACAGTGCCCTTACCACCGATGCTCTCACCACGAACATGCCAGTTACATACATCGTCTATGCTGCCCTGGCGCATCTCTACACCTCGCTCGTAGCGCAAAGAGATAGGCGGGAAGAAGCGGGTTGGCTAGTCGGTTTCTATCAGGCCGAGGCGGATAAATATGCGTCAACGCACAAACAGATTACGCCGACCGGAACGATGTGGCATTGGACTGGGGGATCCACAGGGTGGGATTATCCTAGTCCTTTCCGTTAATAGAAAATAGGCGGATTTGGCCCCGCCACATTGTGAGGGAATATGGCAACCGCAGATGTAACTCACCACGCAACCATAACGCTTTCTAGCGGAACTGTATATGGGCTGACCCTGGACGAAAGAGATCCGTGGAGGGAACTGGATACAAATTCCTTTGCGCCTCAAGTCTCGGCAGGGGCCAAAGGCTACGGCGATCTCTCGCTCTTCTCGGTCGTTGCACAGGAAGATTGGCGCCATGGTTTCGGGTTCGTCTATCAAAGCGACGAGATGGGTTATTGTTACAGCGGCGACCATATCGATGCCCGATTCTCTGGCTTCGTCCAATTAGCGACAGCCCTAACTTCCACTGATGCTTGCGGCCATCAAGCCAGAGCCTTCCGAGATTTTGGCTCAACTCCTGCCGTTTATGCTGGCTATACCAGTGGCGGGCTTAGATTGAGAGCCAGCGATACATCCTGGAGCGATATAACCAACGCAAGCCCCGTGATGTCCAATTCTGATACCATCTATGACCTGATAGACACGGGTGATTATCTCGTTGCATCCAGGAGTGGGGCATCAAAGCAGGTATTGAAATCTGCTACTGGTGCCACTGATAGTTGGAGTGCGGCAGGGAGTGCAGTAAGCGGACACGAAACATACAGTTTCCATCATCTGGCCCTTGGTGGCGGGCGAGTCTGGGGAAGCGAGGACGCCAAGAACCTCGTACATTACTGTTCAGCTACCGATCTCTCTGATTGGGAGGGGCAGGGCACAGCAGACGCAAATCTAATTACCGTTGGCCCTGGCACCATACCCATCCAGAAGATGGTCTGGTTCCAGAATAATATGAATGTGGGTCGCACAGATGGATTGTGGATAATCGGCGACGATGATACGGCCCGCCAGGTGCTCAGCTTCTATGACTCCAAGGCGTCAAATAATTTTGACGGCATGTGTGTGGGGCCTGACGATAGACTTTACTTCCCCATCAGGGATAAAGTATATCGGTGGACAGGCAGAAACCTAGAGGATATAACCCCAGGGAACTGGGGGCAACTAGGGCGGGGATATAAAATTGTCCCGGTCGACACCTTTGGCCCTAAACCCCTGCCCCCCAATTATGCCTCCGGCGAAAGACCACCTTATACATTTTACATTCTATTCCACTCCATGTTTACCGACGGGATCAATGTTTATGTCGTAGGAAGAACAAGTGCCACCTCGTATCAGGAAGACCTGCTCTGCTGGACGGGAAGCGGATGGCACAAACTTTACGAACTGGTGCCAAGTGGCACCTATGTAACCTATGCTGGCTACTACTCGCCGGGCGTGGCGAGGATGCTTATAAGCGTAAGTGGGACAACCACCACAACCTATATGGTCAAGCGCAACTCTGGCTCGCCACTGCCCTATGATGCTTACCCCATAACTGGCAATCATTATCTTTATTCCTCAAAGATAAACCTCGGACTCCTCGAAATTGACAAGTGCTTCGATGCCCTCGATGTCCGCTCTTTTGGTTGCTCAACAGGCCACTACACCATAGATGTAGATTACCAGATAGACGATGATGGCACGTGGCGAGATCTGGGAACTGTTGTTACCTCCCCATATCAGAGACTCGATTTCCCAACTACTAATAATACGGCCAAAATAATTCAGTTTAGATACAACATCTCAACGGATGCCGCTGGCACTACCCCTTACCTCGATAGCACGGCCTTGAGGCTAATTGCCAGGCCAAGTACCTACTATGGGGTAATATTGACGGTAAAAATAGGAAACGAAATTACCCGCAAGGATGGGGTGACGGAGAGACGCACGACTGCGGCGGATCTCAGAGATGCCCTCCACGCAGTTAGGGATTCGGTCACTCCAGTCTTAGTAACCTTACCCCTCGGCCTTACCATCACTGGTTATTGCACTTCGTATAACCTCGGCGCAGTTCAATACGGGACTGAACCAGTACCTTCGGCCATCGGAACTATCCAGATTGCCCAGATAAGTTAGGATAATTATGAAAAGGCTTATACGCCGAGAGCCCAAGCCTTATGTTCCCAAACCACTAGGTTTAAGATGGCCTAGTATATTCAAAGCCCTTCGGCCCTCTCGTGCTTTTACCCTACGGAAGCGAGGCCCAAGACTAGGCCCCAGTGTCGGAGAAACCGAACTAGAACGAAGGGCTGTTCCCCTGGGGCAAGTAGTCGGGACATTGCCAGAACGCATAACATACCGAGAGTTACAAAGGCGGCGGATAACCTTCGATTTCCAAAGTTCATTACTTGGGGGTCGGGCGCAACTCGGCGGTATGGTCGCCGACTTCATCGTCTATCTTGCACTTGGCACCATCATCATCCGTGTCCAATCTGTCTACTTCCATACCTCCACCGCCGATAGGCAGAAAGATGATGACCAAAGGGCGGTCTTGGAATCCCTGCGAGACCCCATATCGGGCAAGTATTATGTAGTCTATGACCTATGGGATTTTATCATCTATGATGCACAAGCATTAAGCGACTGGCTCAACCGCCATCTCGATCCTAGAACTTACACCTTTTGTTTGGGTGGGCCAGGAAAAGGAGTGCCTTGGATGCCAAATCAACAAGAATGGGATGCTCTTATGGCGAGGGTTGGCGGCCTAGAAGCAGAAAACGCAGGCCAGAAAAGGGAACTACAGGCCCTCAACGCCGCCCTTTTCAGTGGTTCATTGCCACCACAGATAGTAATAGATACGAAGAATCTCAGGGCGTATTCAGTCATAGCCAATAAAATATACGTTACCCAACTCTCCGCCATCACCGCAGACATGGGGGTATTAACGCTGGGCGAACTAAGGATGTACACAGGCACCTGGGATAGCAATGCCACGGGCTTCAGGCTAAACGCCACTGAAATAGCCTCCCAAGCAGCGGGGGTAGAGAAATTCCTCCTCAATGCCGCAACTGGCCTTATCACGGTTTACGGGGGCAACGCCATAGATGGCTCTTGTATAAATGCGGGGACTCTTACTCCTGCTTCTACCAACTTCGACTTCCACATTATGGACGGAACCTTCACGAACAATTCCCCTTCCGCTGGCTATGTGGCCTGGACTGGCGTAACCATCACCTATAAGGGCACAACCTATACCATCACTGCTGGGAACACGAACCTCAGATATATCTACTGGGACTTCAGCGTCTCAACCACCGCTTTCCAAACGGGCGATACTATCCCCGTAGCACTTACCAATGACGACTATCTGGCTTGCGTCAATGTAAGTGGTACGGCCTTTAGGGGAGATGCCTTTTCCGCCATCGAAGCCGAGAGGATAATTGCTGGAGCCCTGATTGCGCAGACTATCAAGGCTGGCGCGGGGACGAAGGATGCCGACCTCACGGGCATACAAATGGATGTGGACGAGATAGTGGGACAACTTGCAGGGGTGGACCAATTTTATCTTAGGGCAGCGGATGGGAAGGCGTATTTTGGGGCAGGCGCAATAATCGCTGATGCGGCTGGCCTGAAATGGTATCAAGGAGCAACCCAGCGAGGGCAAATTCTGGCTGATGGGTCCGGCTGGCTAGGGGCTTCTGATAAATTCTCTTGGACTGCGGCAGGCGTTGTCAGCCTGGATGGGGCTACCATTACCCAATTGAGTGCGCGGGTCTGGCACAATGCCGCCCAGACGACAACCAGCGGAGTTCTCAAGATATTAGACTTCAATTCAGAGATATTTGATAGGGGTGGTCTTCATGATACTGTTACCAATAATAGTCGCTTGACCGCCCCAGTAGCGGGAAGATATTTAATTATAGCCCACGTGCAATGGAATAATGAGAGCGAGGTTGGCATGCGTCAATTGGGAATAAAATTGAACGGGGCAGCGGATGGGCTAGCCTATGACCGCCGGAATGCGACGGATGTGGGCTATCCCAATCAGGGGCTAAGCACTATGTATGATTTGGCGATCAATGATTATGTTGAACTGGAGGCCAAGCAGGACAGCGGGGGAAACGTGAACATCAATAGTTATACTCCCCACACGCCAGCGTTCATGATGATGAGAATAGGTGGGTCATAGGGAAAGAAGGGCAAGGATAGCATCGGCGATTATGTGGTGCCCCTCCTCGTTGGGGTGGGCGTAATCACAAAGTTGGTTTTCCTCACAGCAGTATGAATAAATATCGGCCACGGGATAACCGAGATTCCGGACAAGAGAGGCGGCCCGCTCCACATCGGCCAGATAGTAATGATGCGCTGGGGTTTCGTGGCCTCGATGGGGTGTAATGAGAATGGCGCGAGGGGCAAGAGTGGCAAGTTTAAGAAGAGCACTTTCGTACTCTTCCCAGGTTTCGTTGCCGCTATCAATACGCTTGATGTCGTTAGTACCAAAGTAGATGATAACAATGTCGGGGCGGAGGGCGCTATATTCTTCCCAATGGCTCAGGGCATCTGGGGCGGTGCCACTATTGAAACCAGCATTGATGACGATAGCCCGCCCAGTGAGTTTTTCTTGCAGGATATGGGCAAAACCTTCTTCTGTATAGTCGGCGAGGGTTACACTATCGCCCAGCAACAGAATCACTGCAGGCCGAAAGGATGAACCCGTTAGCGCAAGTAGGAATGAGACGGACAAGAAGATACCTAGTCTTTTCATCTTAACTATATTATACCACAATCTGTCAATAGGGGGATAAATGCCTTTAGAGATCCAACTCCAAACTGGCGTCCCAGCATCTAGCCCTCATGCCTCAACGCACGAGAAGGGGGGCGATGATGGGATAGCCACACTAGCAAATGTTACTTTCGATAGCGTGATAGTCGATACCATTGCCGAGAAGACGACTGCCACTGGCGTAACCATAGATGGCGTTAAGTTGAAAGACTCTCAACCCTATTGTGATGTCATCAACGAGAAGATCACCGCAACGGGCGTAACCGTAGATGGTGTGCTACTCAAGGACAGCCAAGTTACAACCGATGTCATCAATGAGAAGACTAGTGCCGCCGGCGTAACCATAGATGGGGTCTTGCTGAAAGATAGCATAGTAACAACAGACACCATCAACGAGAAAACAGGTGCCGCTGGCGTTACGGCAGATGGGGTTCTACTGAAGGATGGCCTTGTTGATGGGGTGGATGTCTCTGCCCTCGCCCTGACATTCGTTCGGGCCGACAAAGACGGCGATGGTGATTATGACCCACTAACGGCAGCGGCTTGGAGCGACAGCACGAAGTCTGGTTCGGGAACCATCAACTTGAATACGGCCTTTGGGATTCCCGCAACCGCAAAAGCAGTTGTGTTTACTTGCTCTGCAAAGGATGATGCAGTAGGAAGCACTATAGGCTTTAAGGCTAAATCCACCACTACAAATGCTAGTTTTGAGGTTATTACCGAAGTGGCCAATGTTTGGTATGGTAGGCAGTTCGTTGTGCCAATCGCTGCTGATGGGACGGTTTACTACACCTTTTCGGCAACTTTCACAAACCTTTATCTTCGTGTCGTAGGATGGTATATATGAGTAACCACAAGGAACTCATCGAAGAAACAAAGAGGCTACAATGACTCAATATGCAAAAGACATCGAGGAGATCAGGAAGAATGTAAATGACCTTCACGTGAGTGTGGCAGAAATCAAAACGGAGATGCGCTGGATCAAGTGGCTAGTCTGCCTCTTGGTGGTTGGCCTCTTCTTGAGTCCATTCATTGCTCACTTTTGGCGGGCACTTGGGGTCTAAATCCTCTAAGGGGGGGGCATTTGCAATTATCCAAACCTATGATATACTGGGGGCACGAGCCTAGAAACTAGGAGGGTACATCTCTTGACGGGGAATTATACCCTTTATCGTGCCCCACTTTTTATTATACCACACTTTGGCAATTACGAACCTTAAAACTTTTTTGGGGGAGGATATGAAACCAGTCTACGGCTTGGTAACGGGCGATCTGCATGTGGGTTCATACTACGGTCTTTGGCCCCGCAAGTATAAGTTTCACGGCGGAGAATATATCCCCAACATCGGCCAAGAATACCTTGGCGAAATATGGCAGAAGATTCTAAAGGAACTCCGCGGGGATTTGAGTTTCATAATCTTCAACGGCGACTTAATAGACGGCAAGCAACGGAAAGAAGAAGGGCGAGGAGTCGTTTTGCCCAGCCCGTTCTATCAGCGAGAGGCGTGCAAGAAGGTTACGGAATCAATACGAAAGAAGACAGACAAGATTTATGTTGTGCGGGGCACTCGGTATCATGAAGATTATGACGAGATGGAGAGCCTGGCACGGGACATCGGGGCCGAAGTGGGTTCGGACGGGATAAGATGCCGCCCGGTAGCAAGGCTTAAAATAGGGAGTATTTACATTGAAAGCCGCCACAAGATTAGCGGTGCGTGGGTCTATACCCTATCGGCCCTAGAAAGAGAGCATAAGGCTGACAAAGAAGCCGCACAATTCAAGGGTTACAGTGCTAGTTTATTGATAGGGGGTCATCGACACCAGTATAGAATTGGTGGTGGTGCTGGGTGGCTGGCTATAAACAATCCCTGCATGGAACTCCAGACGGCCTGGGCAGAGGAGGTCCAGCCGAATTTCTGGGTGCCGGATCTGGGGGTCGTCCTACTAGAATTGCACCCTGATTACAAGGACAAACATACCCAGCCGATCTATGTGCATCCCCTACTCTACCCCCATCCATTGCCGGAGGTATTTGAGATATGACCGAGATACCAAGCCTAGATGAAGTCATAGCCCAGATTAAACAGCACCTGCCAGAGAGCCCAGAAGGAGCGTTTTGCAGGGGAGACGTCATGAATGCACTAAATCTTAACGCAGCAAAGGCCGATTGGCTATTAGAGTCGTGGAGACAAGGGGGCATTATCACACCCACTGGCAAGATCAATCGTACCAATGCTTGGGGGGATGCGGTCCGAGTAGCGGCGTATACATTTGTGGGGAGGGAGAAATAAAATGGATAAGAGGATCGACAAAGCCATCAAGAAGTGGCGGAAAATCTTGCTGATGGACGACTGGGATATTGCCTGGTCTTTCAGTGATGCCCTGGTGGTAGATGGGCAAGTGCGTGCCTATCCGAATGAGCATGAAATACAAATTGGGTTTAAGCTCCTGGTTAGCGGATACAAAGATGAGGAACTAGATAGGTTGGTTGCACACGAGATGGTTCATGCCATTGTCCAGCCGATTGACGACTATATGGATCCCTGGGTTCACGAGTACCTGCCAGTCGGCACCCTAGTTCCATTCTGGGCAGGTTGCAATACCGCCGAGAACCGAGTTATCGAAGACCTTTTGCGCATCCTGAGGGCCAGATGAAACTTCTGCCAGATGACCAAGGAGAATACTGGAAAATTAAGACCGTGTCGGCTTATATTACTATCGGACTTCAGATATTGGCCATTATATTGATCATATTGACGAGGGGGAAATGACCATCTGTTCTGATTGCGGGAAGGAAAAGAAACACGAGGCCAAGGGTCTGTGCACAACCTGCTACCAGCACCACTGGCGAGAGACCCACCGAGAAGAGAGGGCGGCCTATGCTCGCCGTTATGGAGAACACCATCGAGAAGAGATCGCAACCTATCAGCGCCGATGGTATGAAGAGAACCGAGAGGAAATATTGGCCCACAGTCGCCGATGGTATGAAGAGAACCAAGGCGAAAGGGCGGCCTCTAAGCGCCGCTGGAAGGAAGAGAACCCAGAGAAGGTAGCGGTCATTGATGCCCGCCGCCAGGCCCGGAAGCATAGTCTTCCAGATACCCTGACTACAGAACAAGGCGAACATCTTCTAGTGATTGGCCAAGCGATGTATCCAGGGGAGAAACTGAACCTCGATCACATCGTGCCATTGTCCAAGGGTGGAGGGACTACCCTCGCTAATATGCATGCCATTCCTGCCTGGCTCAATTACCTGAAACATAATGCGTTGCCCCAAGAAATATATATACAAGAGGCACTACTATGATTGATGCCAGGGATCCCGCTATAGAGTTGCGTCGTTGGCAGAACGAGTTATGCGACCTTGATACGAGCAGCAAAGAGCAGGGGGAACTTGAACGGATTGTTAAAGAAACGCAGGCCATTCTCGGCCTAGACGGCTGGGACTTTAGAATCGGCTTCGCAGCGGGGGAGAGATTGGAACAGATGGAAGTCGAAGAACAAATGGCAATCCTCCAGAGCGACAATCCAGACGAGAAGAAATCAGCAACCATATACCTCAACAAGGGTCGGCTTGGCGAAATGGCCGAAAGGGTAATCCGCCATGAGTTGAGCCATGTGTTTCTAAACCCTGGCCTTTATCCCGGTGGCAGGTTCAGAACGGGAATGTTGGCCGATGAAATCCAGGCTGCTCATCTGGAGATGGCGTGGGAGCGGCTATCGATGGACAGAGATCTGCACATTAATGACCCCGAGAGTCTGTTGGAGGCCATCGATAAGTCATGGTGGGCCTGCCACCTGGATGAGAATGACTGGGAGATCCACATAGAAAAGAAATCGGGCATCTATGATGGCGACGAGCGGCTACCAGCATTTGCCCACTCACTATGGAACCCGCAAAAATCAGCCAACGGTTGGGGGTGGGGGCTTTTCGGAGCCAGGCAAATAATGCTGCAAGTGGATGAGCGATACATCGACGAGGATGGCTTCTATCTCCCCGATGTGATTTTAAAAGAGATGTGGCGCATCGTAGCAAATCCCTATGGACGGGGACGGACGAACATCGAAGAACAGAAACTGGGGAAGATTATGAATGTAATGAAAAAATTAGGTTGGGGTGAGTTGGCGATGGGGCTGGCGGCAAAGAGAGGTTATCACTTCCGTCGCCTAAGAAAGAAAGCGGGGGAAATAGATTAAGGTGGGACGCATAGGCCCCTTCGAGGAGAACACGATAGTCTGTGACGATGCCATCAAAGTTATGGCCCAACTCCCCGAAGCCTGCGTGGATGCAATAGTTACCGACCCACCGTATGGGTTGGAGTTCATGGGGAAGGAGTGGGATAGATTAGGCAATGTTGGCCGCAATAGAAAGAAAGCGATTACGAGGAGTTCATTTGGGACAATTATGGGGCCTGATTATAAAGCCCCTCGCATAGTGCGTTCACAACGGCGCAAATGTGTTGTCTGTGGCGGGTATTCTGGTGGGCCATTTCAGTTATGTTCTTGTGATACCCCGCAATGGATTCCTTCGCCTTATCCATTGGCAATGCAACGATGGCACCAAGCCTGGGCCACCGAAGCCTACCGCATCCTCAAGCCTGGGGCGTATATGCTGGTGATGGGGGGAACGAGGACACATCATAGACTAGGTTGCGGCCTGGAAGATGCGGGGTTCGAGATTAAGGATTGCCTTATGTGGATACATAGCCAAGGCTTTCCCAAGGGCCACGATATAAGCAAGGCCATCGACAAGAGGGCGGGGGCAGAGAGAGAAATAATATCTACCGAGAAATTGGGAGGCACAGCGGCAACTCTGAAGGGCAAAGCGAATAGGGATAATTGGCATGACCAAGGGGAAGGAGGAACTTATACGCCTATTTATCATAGAACCAAACCCTCTACCCCAGAAGCCGAATATTGGCAAGGCTATAATGTTGCCCTCAAGCCTGCCCATGAGCCTATCTGGCTCTGCAAGAAGCCCAACGAGGGGACGTATGTGGATAATGTGCTGAAACACGGGTGTGGGGCGATGAATATAGATGGGAGTAGGATAGAATATCAAATGGAGGTCGAGCCTGATGTTGGCGATATGTACTATCTCAAGCGTGGGCTGGAATATCCAGGGCAAGGCAAATTGCAGTCTAAAATAATGGGCCGTCCTAGTGAAAGAGTTGATATAACAATGAAATCTGGCCGCTGGCCCGCCAATGTCATCGTGGACTGCTATCCAGAGGAGTTCCAGGGCGGGATGGTGATAGAGGGGGAAGGGACCATAGCGGGAAAAGGACAGAAATTGTATAGGAGACAAGATGCTTCTATGTTTCTTGAGGAACGGGGCACAGAATATCAATATCCCATTGAGCCCAATCGTGGCAATGGTCTCCTCGGCCCCTACACCCGCTTCTTTGTCATCCCCAAGCCATCGAAGGCAGAGAAGACCTGCAACGGCACGGTGGAGAATAAGCACGTAACCGTCAAGCCCGTGCGATTGGGCAAGTGGCTCATAAAACTCATAACGCCGCATCAACACCCCGTTATTATGATTGACCCCTTCTGCGGGTCGGGTTCGTTCCTAGTGGCGGCACAAGAACTCAACTATGAAGGCTATCAGATAAAGTTCTATGGGATAGACAAAGATGAGGATAGCGTGAAGACCGCCTTGGCAAGGCTAGAGAAGGACAGAGCAGCAAGGCAGATGGAGATGGCACTATGAGCCAAGAGTTTGACGTGAAAGATGAGGATATATTTACACCCGATCCTGAACTGGCTGTCCCCGTTATACTTAGGTATAAAGACACAGGCAAAAGGTTACTCACCTTTTTCTACAATGAGGAAGAGGTTGATAGAAGGTTGGCCGTTCTGGACGTAGTACCGAAGGATGACCCATATAGGAAGTATGTTGACGAAGTATTCGAGCATCATCGAGCAAGGAGGGCATGGTGGCAATTGGAGAAGGACAAGGTGGAGATTATCCCCCTTCCATTCCTGCTATGACGCCCGAAGAGGCGATGCAAAAACTGTTTCAAAAAGCCGAACCAGTAGAGCACCAGTGGAGGGAAATCAAGCGGGGCGAATTCATGATGGCACTGCACGAGCGGATGGGGCAAGCCATCGAACTTTTCCTAAAAGCCCAAAATGCTGCCAATGCCGCCCAAAATGATATGAATGAGGCACGAGGGATATATGCTAAGGCGGAGGCAATGCAGGCGAGCGTGAAGAATGCCGAAGATAATGATTTCAAGGTCAACTTCTTCGTAGACCAATTCGGCAATTTCTCTATCAGGTGGGTATCAAAAGATGATATAGGCTTCAGGAAGGGAGGGGAAGGATGAGTTGGCCAAGACCGCCAAAAGATAAAGAATGGCTTGAACAAAAGTATTGGGTAGAAGGTTTAAGTCTTTACAAAATAGCAACCTTGATGGGTTGTACCCATTCCGCAATTAGAAAGCGGATGCAAAGGCTCGGCATCCCTCGGCGCACCCAGAGTGAGGCCCTATCGGGGAATAAAAATCCATCTTGGCGAGGCGGGCGAAAAAAGACTTGCGATGGCTATATAGTGGCTTGGAATCCAAGCCATCCATTTGCAAAATATCGAGGCTATGTTATGGAGCATCGCCTTGTCATTGAAAAGGCCCTCAGTCGCTATCTTCGGCAAAACGAATTTGTCCATCACATTAACGGCATTAGAAATGATAATCGCCTGGAAAATCTAGAGTTAGTTGACCGACACAAACGACAGATTTGCCCTGGGTGCGGTTGGCCAATGAGGGACGTAGCGGAGTACTTGGGTGAACAAGGATTACAATTTGTATTATATGAACAAGGAGCAGGCATTTGAATTATAACGATTTTCCACGCCCAGTTTATGACAACGGTTTGGGGATTCACTTTGGGGATGTTACCCTGCCCATGCTCGACAAATATTTGCCACTTCTCAAGGCCCTTCATTTGAAATGGATTGTCCTTTGCGATGGAGACCCAGTACGGATAGGCAAAGTCGCCTCCGTGCTGTCTGCCGAGGGAATCATGCCCATCGCCCGACCAGACAGCAAGATTAACGGTAACAGGGACTTCAGGGCGGCGGCGCAGCAATGCAATAGTCCTTACGTTATCGTTTTCAACGAGTTCGGCGATGAAAGGGAATGGCGGGGGGGCCGACGTCCTGATAACTGGAAGGAAATAGCAAGAGACAAATGGATCGGTGGGGCACACGCCGTAAGAAGTGCGGGGTGCCATCCGGGGTTGCAAGTAATGAGTCCTGATGAACTTGGCGATATGCTGGCGTGGATGAAACTACACGGCGATGATGTTCTCTGGCCCGATATGTTCATAGCCTTGCACCAATACTCGGCCCTTGGTTGCCCGCCAGATTGCACAAAACATGGAGACTACGATGTCTTAGGCTTCCAAGGCTATGCGGATGTTTGCCTAAAATGGATGGGTTATGTGCCGCCGATAATAGTAACAGAAGGTGGATATACGGATGGGCAAGGGACCTCACAAGACAGGGCCAGATGGATGGTGCAGATCTTCGACTCGTTCAGGACTGGCGTGCTACCAACTGGCCAGCCGTTGCCCGATTATCTCTTTGCCTTCTGCCCTTGGATACTCTTTAGTGTGCCAATCGCTATGTGGTATGGGTTTTCCTGGACACAAAATGAGAATCATACCCTGATGTTGGAAGCAGTCAAGAATATGCCAGAGTTTGAACGGGGTAAATCAATGCCCGTGCCGCCACCGATAGAGGAGGATTGGCGGATAATTAGCCCCTGGGGAACACAACACCGAGCGGTGCAGGACTTGGAGATTCTGAAGGCATTAGGGTTCGATGACTATGGGGCGGAGGAACGATAATGAACTACAGGCAACATAAAGCGAAACTGATGCTCGACCCAGAGTTTAAGGCTGGATACGAAGCACTGAAAGCCGAGGACGAAGAGGATTTGAAAGACGCAGGGGAAGCCCTGAAAGATTACAGGGCGGGAGAAGGGATACAATTTGTTGGAGAAAAGTTACCTGCCAGGTGACTATATTCCATAGGAATAAACTCAGCCCTGGGCTGAGTATGGCATTATAACTTATAAGTTATAAGAAAGACTCACCACGTGGGTCATATGACCCACGATATACATCAATGGAGGAGCGAAAATGACACAGGATACAAGTGCAACTGGTGGAATGGAAGGGTGGCAACCAGTATGCCCCCTATGCGGGCGGGTAGGTTATGGTTGGCACGACGGGACAACTGCCTACGATGGGCATTATTTCTCGCCTCCTCCCTTCTCTTATTCTCTCTATGTCGAGGAACTAAAGAGGGAAATCACCGAGAAGCCAGACGGAAGAATCGTGATATAACTTATAAGTTATAACTGGTATAACGGGCCAGTTTCTGCATACAAAATGTAGCCTATCGTATACAAATTGTAGCCAGAAGAGGTTGATATGAACGATGGCAAAGTCTCAATAGTTTCCATAGGCGTCCACGATGATGTTCTAAACTGGGTGGCGAAGTATAAGCCCGTCTCCATCATCGTTGTCAATGAGCGTGGGGCGAGTCGCCCAGAGCGTCCTTGGGAGAACAACGAGATAGATAGCCTACGGAATGCTATGGGGGCCTCGCCAAAGACGCTGTGGATCTTCCGTTCGTGGCCTGATGGGATAGGAGAAGGTAGTGAATACCTCGGCTATCGGGTAGCCCATTGTTTCGACCCGTTTATGGATATGCCCAACCCCAAAATGGGGCACTCTTTCAATGAGCCAGGATTCCCTTGGATTCAAACGCCCGGGGATGCGAGCAAGTTAATGCAGGAAGAACAATTATTCGCTGATTGTATGCACAAGAACGGCCTTCTTTCGATGAACTTCTGTTTCTCCGAATCCCATATCCTCAAGGGCAATATGGGACTATGGTCTATCTACGCCGAGGCACTACCCTTCGTGGATGCACTAGGTTTTAACGAATACGACTGGCCCTGGGTCTTGACTTCCAGAGATCAGGGTTA
>ERZ1292629.234-Hain-H43-01um-R1-234-length-58990-cov-26_pt1 | contig 58990 bp, 87 predicted proteins | sample MGYA00564399_ERZ1292629 | MGnify/ENA primary metagenome ERZ1292629 (study PRJEB36523, sample SAMEA6512636) | groundwater metagenome | collected 2019-01-08 | study: AquaDiva: Metagenomics assemblies of 32 groundwater samples
CCGCCTCCATAGCCGGCAAGTCCGTCTCCGTGATCGGGGAGGGGAAGCCGAATCTGCTGTACGTGCTGGGAAGGTAACAAAATTCACAGCCATGTATGCAAGGAGCCAAGTTTCGCAACCGCCAAAAATCATGGCAGACGACTCCCTTCGGCTTGAATTGGCCGATCCAGGATTTAGACATTAGGTAACTTCCCTTCTCGCCGCGCCTTCGCGACTTCTGGCCGATAGCGGCTTTCCGCGCTGGGATAATACTTGTTCACAAATTTAATAATCTTACGGACTAAAGCATCATATTCTTTCTGTGTCTTCTTCCCCTCATGGTTGCATTCTTCCGGCCAGACCCACCCACAAGTTCCACAATGGAGTTGTCGGTCGCCATGTTTATAGCGATATTCCGCCACCTCATGCCAATGCAAATAGCCGAGCGATCTCATATAGCCAGGCGGATAGGGGCCTTTGAGATTATCCGGGCCGGTGAGTAGGCAAATGATTTCGTTTTTCATCCCGCGATCTTCTCGCACCGCTTGCAGAAGCTATAGCCAGCCGCCAGCTTGAGGGCGAGTTCGGGTGCATCTAACGGTATATAGAGCTTCTCTGCATACAACTTCCATAGAGGAATTTTCCCACACAACAACTTGTAACAGAAATACCCCTGACAAATTTGCGCGCAATCATCCTGCTCTTTGCAATCACCGAAATCAATAACCCGCGCCTTATGGATCACCTTACTCTTATCGCTGCCTTCATCATCCACAAGAATCACAGGGACGGTATTAGTCATGGGTCGGCCTCACAATCAAATTAGGATCAATGATATAAATCATCTTATGGACTTTAACCACAATGCCACCCGCCTCTTTTGCGGCATTCTGCATGAGAAGAACAATCTCCCATTTTTTGATAGACGGTTTCCTGGTTATAACCCTGAAGACGGGTTCCAAAGCCTTGTTGTGAATCTCCATAATTCAGCGTAAGTACGGCTGTAAAAATCCCATGATCCTCGATACCAAGGAAAGTTCTTACAATTCGCGCATTGCGAATTTCTATCATCTCATCTCCAGTGCGAGTTTCGGTTGCCCTCAAAGATTCGGCCGAGGTAGGATTCCCAGGTCATGATGTTTCCCTCAGCTTCTTTTCTCTGGCAATCCCGACGAGGCTCGCGCCGATACGAATTAAGGTCGCAATCCGGCGCGCCTCGAAGATGTCCTGCTCGCTGTAGAGCCGGTGTCCGCCATCGGCATAGGCCGGTGACAACAGGCCGATCTTTTCCCAGTAGCGTAGTTGGTGTCGGCTGACATTTGCGCGCCACGCCACCTCACGGATGGGGTAGATTTTATCGGTCGTGGTCATGGATCGGCCTTTCGGGTAATTGGTAAATCCCATTCAACCTCTTCAAACCTTTCGCTCCATTCGGTTATATCATCTATATCATCAGACTCACCTGCTGTTTCAGCCAGGAGCGCCTCGGCCTCAGACGCGCTAGCGGCCTTGACTCGATATGTACGGTGTCCCGAAAAAGGCACTTCGACTTCGTAATAGGTAGTAACTTCTTCCTCTTCGGCCTCCTGCATTTTGCGCTCATATTCACGCAATGCTTTTAGTTGCTCGGAATTTCCAAAGACCAATTTTCCCCTGAGAATTTCTGGGATAGGTATTTTGCTCATGCCCATTTCGCCCCTCTCCGGACCCATTTGACCCGCGTCCCCTCGCGTTCGACGGCGATCTCCCCGGCCCGCTCCAGCCCTTCCAGCGCCCGGAAGAGCGCGCCCCAGATGATCGGATGATCGCCCTTCTTGCACCAGCTGCACAGGTCGCCGAAACCCGCGCCGGTCTTCTGCGAATCCAGGCAGCCCCGAATCGCCACCGTGTAATCGTCGGCATTCGTCATGCTCTCCTCCTCTTCCGGCTCCGGCCCCGGCTCAGCTTCCACTTTCGGAGCCTCCGCAACCATCGTCAGTTTCGCCCCACAGCCCCGCAGCAGTTCGGCGGTCACCGTCGCCACCTGGAAGAAGGCGCTCCCCGACATGAAGCGCACCAAGTCGGGGAGCGGCCGCGGCTCCCGGAATACCCGCATCCCGGTGACCGCTTTTCCCATTCCTCCGCAGACACACAGCTCCAGCTGTCCGGGCTCGGGGCGTTTGACGACCCATTCCCGGCCGCACCGGGCGCACTCGTAGGCGATGGAGCGGGCGAGGGTTCTCATGGCTCCACCGACTCCTCATAGGCCGTCGCCTGTTGCGCGAGTTCCCCGGCGCGGAGTGATTCTTTCGGCAGCCCGATCCCCTCTTTGAGCCGGTCCAGGATCGCCCGCAGCTCTTTTCCCTTGAAGCCAGTCGTGTTTTTCTCCTGCGGCTTTTCCTGCGTCTCCGTTTTCACCAACGTGCCCTTTCCGCCTGCTTCGCCAGGCGAGTGAGCGAGTCGTACAGGTCACGCGGCAAACCGCCGATCCGGCCGTCTTTGCGCATTTTGTTGAGGTAATCCCGCGCCTCGGTTGCCGTGCATCTCGCCGGATCGGGAATGGCAGCCCCGGCCGACGCCGCCCCCTCCGCGCTCAGCTCCTCCCGAATCCGCCGCTCCTCGCCGATGCGCAGGAAATTCATCCAGCGCTGGATGCTCGGTTTCATCCGCTCCCGATCCGGCCGCAAGTGCCACAGTTTCATCTCCCTGGCTACCTTCGCCTGGTCTAAGTCGGGGTACTCGCTAAAGAGTACGGCTGCCTTCGCCTTAGCCTTCGTTTCGTCGGAGGGCCAGCCCGGGATGCTCCCGATAATGGCCCACACCTTACTCCAGAGAGCTTCGTCCAGCGGTGTCGGCGAGGGGGTGGGAGAGATTTTTTTTCGAGGACGCGGGGTGGGGGGCGGGTCGGCCGTCACGCCGTCCCGCCGCAGATCACCCTCTACCTCCTCCTCTACCTCACCCTCTACCTCCTCCTCTACCTCTGGGCTGTCACACTGTCTGTCAGACTGACTGTCAGTCGGCGGCGGAATCTCAGATGGTATGAAGCGGTCTGACCGCTGCTTCGGTTGGTGCTTCTCATAATTCGGAAAAGTGCAGTATTGCGTTCCCTCGGCGCTATAGAGAAAAATCAGGTTGAGCTCGGACATCGCCTCCAGGTCGGCCTGGACATCGGTGACCTTGCGCTCGTGCCAGGGGAGGCAATTGGAGCGGATGATCGTCGGCTCAGCCATCAGCCGGCCTTCACCATCAGACCAGAGAATCATGCGCTCGAAAAGGAGGCCGGCCCAGGGGCCGCGCCGCTCGATGAGTTGCGCGACGCTTTTACTCTCGCAAATCTGGCGGCGGATGAATTTTCCATGCAAGGCCTTACGCGGCTCTGCCATATGACTGCTTTCTTACTGCAAAATATACTGCTTTGGTTACTGTCTTATATTCCTTCCCGCCTTGATGAACACCGGCCCGCCGCGTCAAGAGAATGATGGTCGCCGCATCCTCCACCTGCATCTCCTGGAAGCGCGCCAGCCGCGCCGCGTGCTCCTCGGCGATCTCCCGCCATTCCTCATCGCGGGATTGCCGACTCAATCGGCTACAGATGACGCCCAGGGTGTATCCGAAGGCGACGGCAATAAGCAGGAGTAAGCAGAGGAGCAATATGGGGATCATGCCTCTTCCTCCTCCGACTCGGGCTTCGCGAATTCCGCCTCCAACCTGCTCAGGAAAGTCCCCCAGGAGGGGCGCTCTTCATTGTTCTCGGAGAAGAGGGCGAGGGGAAAGTCGGCATATTGATTGCCTCGGCGGACATGAATTTGGGTCACGTCAACCTTCTGCCCGAAGGCCTCCCCCTTCATTGTCGAGGTGTTGAATTCGTAGTCATGCAGCTTCAGGAATTCCGGGAGCAGGTCAAGGTCAACCGAATCATCCCAAAAGATCGCCGCTCGTCCACGGATTGGATCGCTTTCTTCGCTTTCTACCCATAGCCCCTCAATCGGCCCCTCCCGAACCGAAGTCACGGCCGCGCCCTCCTCGGCCGGCAGCAGCTTCGTCTGGCCCTCAACCAGCGGCGTTTCCTCGACGGGGCACGACTCCACTTCGAAGCTCGCCCGCACCTGGAAGCCCGGCGAATAAATCGCCAAGGCCGCCAGTGCTTCACTGAGCGCGTCCAGTTCCGGCTTCGTGCCCTCCTGACATTCCAGGCCGACGAGAAGCACCGGCCGCATTCCCAGCACCTTCGGCCCGGCCTTGATCGCCTTCCAACCGACGCGCGGGTTCTTGATCTCGATCAACATGTTAATGCCCATCTCAATTGCTCTCCTCCTTGGAAAATTTTCAGTTAAAAATGACACCAGTTTTGCCGGTTATCACTCCAAGCCCGGTGAAACTATTCGGCGACGACCGAGGCGACTTCCAGGTCCCGGACGTCAATATTGGCGTTCGGCAACTCCATCGGCACCGCGCAATAACTGATGATCTGATCGTAGGCGATGCGAACACCCAAGCCATTGCCGCCGTTAAAGCAGGCGAAAATTCGCTTGCCCGGATGGAGCATGACATTGCCCTCGAAGATCGCAATGCCGGAGACGCTCGCCTCGTCATTCTCGGCCACCACTAGCGAGTATTGCTTCCCCACCTCGAACCGCTCCTCCGGGATCTCCGGCACGAACTCCAGCGGCAGCTCGCTCGTCGCTGGTTTCGCCATCGGCGCAGGCTCCGGGGGCTTGGCGCCGTTGTTGCCGGGCGCGGCCGTCGCCGTTATCGCCGCCTGCACGATCAGCGTCTTCGCCGACCGCTTCAATCCGGCGATGCACTTGGCGCAGGGCCGCCGCCCCTTCGCCTCCGCGTCCGCCCGGGTGATCCGCTGCACCGAGGCCGTGCCGACGAGTTTCTGGAAGCACAGTTCGCTCTCGTGATAGCTCCCATGCGGGTTGTTAGGGTCATACCAGTAAACCTGCTCGATTTTTACCGCCATTATATGCTCCTATTTCATCCAACGATCAATTCCTGATCTCATATTTGAAATGGCCGCAAGTTGGCCTTCAGTGACATGCTTGTTTTCATAAATCCAGTTATACATATCGTCTAATTTCTCCTGAACCGAACAAGCAAAGTCGTCGGCGTGTTCCGGCAATTCATCCAAGTCCGTCAGCGCATCCTGAATTTTCTCCAAGGCGAATAACCATTCGCATTCCTCGCACATCGCTACCCCGCCCCCATCGGTTTCCGCAGATGGTCCCGGAAGGCCGCCAGTTCCTTCACGCTCATATCATGCCAGCTATGGATTTGGCGCTTGGCGAACAGGCTGACCTCCTGCACGACCACCTTCTCCTCCCAGCCGCGCTCGTCGCAGAGGCCGGCAATCTCGGTCACCAACACCTGCTTGTCGCGTGGCAGAGGCCGCTTTTTCTTCTGCTCTCCAGTCGCCTCGGTCGCGGCCAGCGGCGGCGCGCCTTCCGGCTTTGCAGCGTCCTGGGCCGGGGGTTGGCTCGAGGCCGGCTTCCCCTTCCCGGCGACCTTGATCAATTCCGCCAGATTCGCGGGCTTGGGCCGCGTACCCTTTTCCCCGATTGGAATTGCATCACACCACATACCTTCCAGGCGATAGAGATAGCGCCCGACGCCGAGAGGCACCGCACACCGCTTCAGGCCGTCGGAGGCGGCCGCCTTGAGGTGCTCCGGCCCCGGTTGATTATCCGAGGCATCGGAATAACCGAAGTCATCATAGATAGCCGTGCGCTCGCCGATTTGAATGGTAAGCGTACTCTTGATGCATTTCTCGCTCACCACCTGGTGATTGATGCTCCAACCGCCCAAGCCGAATACTTCGGTCAGGCGCTCGGCCACGTCACGGGCGTCCAGGTAGGGAACCGCCAGACACTTCGTCCGCTCCTTGTTGACGTTCTTTGCCTTGAGTTGGACATGCTCCGGCGAGAATTCAGCGATCAGCTTTTGGATCAGTTCATCCGACATCGCTGCCCCCTTCCTGCGGCTTCCGTTGCTCCTCGGCCTTGAATAGGCTCTTGTAATTCAGCAGCGAATCGCCGACCTTGACCTTGAACTCCGGCTCCTTGGCGATCCGCGCCTCGAGGCCGGGGATCGCCAGCTCCATCAGCTCGCCGGTTTCGGTATCGGTGACGATCACCAGCACCGGCTTGGGATCCTCCCCGGCCTTCGGCAGGCCGCCGACGAGTTGCTTCTTGATCTCGCTTCGATTGAGTTCCACCTTCACTCGCACCAGATCATCCCGGTTCGTCTTCAGCCAGGCTATCGCCTCCGAACCGTCAGGATCGGTAGTCGCGAATTCCGCATTCGGCTGCCGAATTTGCATCTCGCCGGCCGGGGTGAAGACCGTCTTCGTCTTCCCCTTGCTCTTCTGAAAAATACTCAGGGCATAGGGGCGAAGCAGCTCCATCAGCGCGCCGATCTTGAAGTTATGCCGCTTCTCCTGTCGTTCCTTGAAAGCCTTCGCCCGCGCCACCATATCCTGATAACAGGCCTCGTCGAGCGACTGCGCCGCGAGGATTTCCGCCAGCTTCTCCATCACCCACTCCGCCTTGGTGGGGCTGTCCACCGAGAAGCGGGGCTTGGCGGCGGGTGTTTCCTGAGCCGTCTCTCCTTCCGGCTGTTCACTGGGCAGGATGCCGAGCGATTCCAGCCAGGCCTCGAGCTGCTCGATGCTGTCAAGATGCGTGCAGTCCATATCACTCGTCGTTTCCATCTGCATATACCTCCCGTCTCCGTTTTTTGTGTGCCGCCGCCCGCGCGTCGCAGTACTCGTCCAGGCAGGTGTTGCATTCGGCGGCTTGACAGGAAGTCGGGGGGCCTGATACAATGTGCGTCGCATGGGCTTTTAGCTGTTCCATTTGAACCTCGCGGGTTGGCGCTCGCGGGGTTCGCCGTTTTCTATGGGGTTTCATGCTTTTCCTTTCCGGCAATTTATTGTGATCTGGCGAGCCAGTAATTCGGCTTCTTCTAAGTCCAACCAAAACTCACAGAGATTGCCTTCGTCTTCACTCTCAACCGTCACGACTATACGATCTTTTTGCTCATGAATAGTCGCTTCGATTGTCATATTTCCGGTCGTATCATCAGTATCCTGATCTTTATCCTCATAATGCCAAATGGGAATTTTCATAAATCCTCCTGTCCATCCTCCAAGAACCGGCATTCCGGCGATTGCCGATAGCCGAGCCATTCCCGGATCGCCGCCTCGGTGATCTCCCAGGAATCGCCATTCAAGCGGGCGATGAAGGCCAGCTTGAAGTCTTGGTAATGCGCCTCGGCCATCTCCGCCCCCACCAGGTCGGTGAGGATGGATAGCGCGAGATCAGACGCGCCGCCGTCAACCCAACCCCAAGAGAAGCCATCCGATGAGTGGCGCACGATATGCTCCAGCTCGCGCAGACTGCCGCCGAAGTCATTGGGAGTCTTGACGAAGACAAGGAATTCTTCGTCTCTCGTCAACAAGCCGGAATAGACCTTGCCGACTGCTTTCGCCACTTGATTTTCCCGCTCTACCGAATCTTCAGCCATTCATCCATCTCCGAATCAATTCTAGGGTTGCCGGTGTCGCACAACAGCGCATAGAGGCTGAATCGCTTTCCCTGCCGCCGCGCCTTCACCCAGTACCAGGCGCCGAGCACCAGCACGATGCCGACCACCAGCCCGGCCGCGCAGAAAACTCCGCCAATCGTCTCGTCCATCGTTTCCTCACCTCCTCTCCGGGCATTCCCAGTCTTTGTGCATCCGTTCCTGCACGTAACTGGGGGAGACCTGCTTGCCGGTCTTCTTCGACAAAGGACAAGGCCTTTTACCGAATGGTATCTTCCCGGCCCGCAACAACGGCAATGCCCGGCACTTCAGGCAATTCCGGTCGAATGCTTTCCAGCTCATCGGCGGTCTCCTCCGTGGGATGCTCGGTCCGCAGGGCGGGGGGTAACCCTGGGTTCCCAAGCATCCCACGCAAGAGGCCGTCTCCTCCGCAGGCCGTTTGGAGCGTCCACATGGAGGTGGGAAGGATTCTCACCCCAAGCGGCCCGCGCAGGAGACGACATGACAGCGCTAGCCGTCTCCTGGCATCTACCGTTTACAGAGATATTCGCAGCACAGGTCTTTAACCTGTCATTGCATCGCGCGCCTCCTTCCTCTCGCAACCGGCCGGCGGCCTCCTGCCACGCAACACCCGCCGGCCGCCGGCCGGTTGCGGGGGTGGGATGAAAAGCACGCGGCCCGACCGTCAGAGGTGTTCCGTGAGCAAACGTGGTGAGCATTTGAGCGTGAGACACACAGAGGTGGCCGGGCCGCGAATTGTGTAGGGTCAGTTCAGTGGAATCCATTTTCTCACACTCATTCCTGCTCACCTAGGAACCGATTGTTTACAGTGCAAGGAAGACAGTTTACATGGATTTAACTGCATCCTCAAGCCTATTAACAGTATAGCACGGCTTTCCGCCGTTGTCAAGGCCCATTTTCAACCGGCCGATTCCAGTAGCTGCAAGCGTCGGATCGGCGCTTCCGCCGGCCGGCTGCGGGGATGGCATTCGATCTGCGCGCGGTCGGCGAGTTGTTGCTGGAAATGCAGATAGCCCTCGGTCGTCTTCAGGCTGGCATGACCCAGGATATGCTGCGCCGCCCGCACCGAGGCGCCATTCTCCAAGAGGTGGGTCACGCAACTGTGCCGCAGGGTGTGGGGCTTTTGATGTCCCAGGCCGGCCGCCTTCGCATACGCGATGATGGCGCGGCGCGCGGTGATGTCCGAGGCATGATGCTGCGCGTCCTGAAACGCCGGGAAGAACCAAGGGCTGCCATCGGCGAAATGTTCCCGGTCATGCGCATAGCGCCGCAAGTATTCCAGGCTGCCGGCCGGGATCGCCACCTTCCGCTCACGGCAGTTCTTCGCCCGCTCGGTAATCACCCAGACGAAGCCCTGCTCCAGATCAATGTCCCGGCCGGCCAGCGTACAGGCCTCATTGATCCGTAGCCCGCAGCCGTAGAGCAGTTCCAGCATGGCGCGATAATAAATCCCCTCCCAGGTGAAGAGGTCGGGCTGGGAAAGCCAACGCTCCACCTTCTCTTGGGAGATCGCCCGGCCGGTGGCATAGCGTTGCGGCAAGCGGATTTTCCGCAGCACCTTGACGCTTTCCCCGGCGGTCTCATCGGCGCGCTCATCCGCCCGCCATTGCAGATAGAGCATAATGGCCGCGAAGTAGAGCCAGATGGTATTCGTGTTTTTTCCCTTCTGTATCATTTCCCGCAACCAGCCCTTGACGGTCGTCTCGTTTGGCGGCTCCCCGCCGCCGTGCTTATCGAAGTGCTTGAGCGCATAGCGATAGCTATGGATCGTCGCTTCCCGCAGGCCGCGCTCGAAGCGGCAGAAATCTAGAAACGCCTCAACCTCCATCATCGCCCTTCCTCAAAAGCCTCTGCCCAAAGCAAAACGAAGGCGATGTGTCCTACTGTAGTTATTCCGTAGTTGAATGAATTTTAACTGATTTGCGAAGTTTCGAGCCTGGAGGCTTTTTTTATATGGCTCCTTCTAAATCCGCCGCAATCGATGATGGCAGCCATCCGGCAACCATGAGCGCGGATATTCTTCGCGGAAAAAAGCCTGAACTGTGAAGGAGCCACGATACAGAAAGTTAATGCCATTCGATAAAAGCCCTTCCTGAATAACAAGGCATTCAGCAACTTCGATGGCCCTTTCCGGAGTTTTGCAATTCTCAATGTATTCAATGCAAGGCTCAAATGGCATTTCAATACCCTCCGCCGATGCTCCGGTTCTCGCACATCATCTGTACGAGTTCCCTTCTCTCCAGGTCATGCCGCGCAATCCCGGCCGCCTGGCGGTCGCTGATCGTCGGCCGTTGGCGCGGGCCGTAGTCGGCCGCGCTTGCATCTGGGAAATACTGTGGTACAATGGAAGCGGACGCTTCACGGTGTCCCTCTGCCGTCAGCCTTTCTCTTCCCAGGGTGGGGCTGGCGGCACTTCTTTTGTAGCAGGCGCGGTGGTTCATTTCGCAACCTCACTTTCTATGGATTCCGTTTCACGAGTGGTTCATTATCTTAAAGCTCTTTTGGTCGGACAACGGCCTTTAAAGCGCCCTCCCTTTGGCATCTTCCCATAACAATTTTCAGCCGTAATTGCTGATGGCAAATCCTTATGTCGACGATAAGATATTCCTTTGCAAGGGATTCCAGGTATATCGTCAATAGTTTGATCGCTGTGCCAATCTGTATAATGAGTGGCGACTATTTTACCAGAAAATCCATCGCTAATAATATCTCCAACACGAAAAAGCATTTCCTTTGCCTCCTCACCCAGGTTTTCGGCTTCAAGCGCCTAGCCCTGGCCACCCGCAGATGGACAGGGTAGAGGCTCAGACTGTTAAACTATAATTCTCGCCGAGTGCCCATATGATCTGCCCCAATTGTTGAGCAGGGCAGTGTCAAGTTTCGCATGTAAAGCGCACAGTCGGATCACCTGTTTCGTTTCGCCATGCCGGTAGCTCATTTCTACCGCATGAATGGCCTCAGCCGTGCAAAACCCTGCAAATCTTTCGCCGTCTGAATCATATTGATGCTCGCACCGGTCTTCTTTCATCGCCTCTGCTCCTTTCCCCTATTTCTTCCCCGCCGCCAGCAGCTTCTCAATCGCTTCCACGACGATGGTGGATAGGTTGATGTCATCGCGGGTCTTATCCTGCGCGACCTGACGGCGGACGACCTCCTGCCGCAATCGGTTCAGCAGATCCTGCTCTAAATAGACCGTCATTCTTTTTTTCATCATTGCTCCTTTTCTCCGTACTTTTTGGATCGCTAACGACAACCGCAACCGTAACGCCGAGCCTCTGCGGTGCAGCAGCACTCAGTGCCATCCGGGGCCATATGCCACTGAATCGCCTTCATCTGTGGCGGCGGCGGATGGACGGCTTTCCAACGAGCATTGCTTCGAATCGCGAGTACACAATCCTCACGCATCGTTGCCGGGCACGAAAACCATAACCAAGCCTGCAAGTTTTCCTCAGTAATTTCCTTCTCGTCCCGCGTGCAATCGTTAAAAAACCCGTCCCTCAATTCACGCAGTTGGCGATAGTAGCCAGGTGGCAGTTGATTTTTCTCGAAACAGACATCACACTGCTTATGTGCGTAATGATCTGTTTCAAAAACCTCACCACATTCCGTACACGTTTTTGTCATTTCCTCTGCTCCTTTCCGGCACTCTGGCCGCCGCTGGGCCCCCGCAGAGGCCCAGGAACAGCAGAGCGCTCAGGCTCCTGGTTGCTCGTAATCCAAGTTCTCGCGGATGGTAGCCGCCAATCGAGTATGATAAGTGGTCGCATTCCCATCGCATTCCTGCGCGTATTTTTCTGCATCTTCCACGCATTCCGTGGCAATCATGTGGCTGTCCATACTCTGATCTGCCACATCCTCATCCCATGCTACCTGCCCTGCTCGCACCGTGTTCTCATTCCAGACTCGTATTCTCATTTTCCCTGCTCCTTTCCCTACCGACTATGCCGGGCTAGTTTGGTGCGGCTCTTGCCGCTTCGATATTTAATCTATAATCATTTTAACGCCTAGGCTACTAGTTGTCAAGTAGTTTTTCGCCGAAAAAGACCATTTTTGAGATTTTTATTAGTGTGTTTTTTTCTGAGGGATATGAAGATATTTCTTAATTAAAGTGATAGCAGGAAAAAGGGGCACAACGGGGCGAACGGGGCGAACATGAGGCCAAGCGGAAGGCCCCGGGAAGATTCCCGGGGCCAGGAATGCGGCCGGCCCCGCTCCGCTATTGGGGGCCGGCATCCCACCGGCGAAACGGTAGGAGGGATCATCTTATCATGCATGAGCGTTCAAGCTAAAAGCGCCGCGTGTACTGTGCGCCGAAGAGTCCGATATCCGCCTTCCGGCTGGTCAGCATCGGCGGATGAACAATCCCGATGACGAATTCCTTGTCGGGATCGCAACCCCGCAGGCTCGACGCGACAGCCTGCGAATAGGCTACCCATTGTATCGTCAGCAGAATGTTCTTCGTGGAAAAATCTGGCTCCTGTTCGTTGAGTGCGTAGCCCACGCCGCCTTTGATGCGCCCCTGATTTTTCGGCTTCACACAGAGCGCGCCGGCCGCGTTCCCGCTTGTCAGGAGCAGCACATCGGCAGTAAAGGCGGCGTCGCCTGCCGTCCCGAATTGCTGCTCCACATCGAGCGTGATGTCCACCTTGTGCCCGCCAGGGAAATAGGCCGTGCCGATCCCGACCCCAAGTCCTTCCGCGCTCGCCGGCAGCGCCGCACACAACAAACCCGCCAACATCGCAACCATCAAAACCATTCCGATTCGTTTCATCTTACCGCTTCTTTCCGCGCCTCAGCGCTTGTATATTTATTGTCACCGCGTCACCCACCGCACTGTTGAAGATGCTGCGGGCCGCGACTGTGACCGTGTCCGTGATCCCCGCCGCTTGCGCCACCGTCAAGGAGATCAGATTACTCTGTGCTATCCCACCCTCCCATATCACTTCCGCCTGGTTACTCAGCACCGTGCCGGCCGGCGTATGTGTGTTATCTAATAAACCTATCGTCCCGCCCCCCATTTGGGTCGCAAAGAACGGCGTCAACTGGCTAGAGACAACGTTCGCCCCCACTTGACCGGGCGAGTCCAGGCAGACCGGAGCCGTCCATTGGATGCCGCCATAGTTGCTCAACCAAAGTTCACCTTTGGTCAGGAGTTGCTCGTTGATCTGCCGGTAGGCGATGGTATAGCCTTCCGGTTGCAGCAGGAGTGCAAACGGCGATGTCCGCTCCAACCAAGCCTCGTTAAAGGCGACGAATGTCCGGCTGCCATCAGCCGCAATTTGAGCAATCCGCAGCCGCGAGCCGATCACATATTTCGTGTGCTCCAAATTCCAGAAGAACCGGCGGTCGCCGCCCTGGTAGCCGAGCGCAATCACAATCCGGTAGGGATCCGCGACCGCCACCAGATAAGGAAATTCACCGTCTGGCCTATTGGCATAATCGTACTTCTTGCTGATATAGCCCTGCCTGAACCAGTCAAGATTCAGGCCGGCCGCGCTTTCCGTCAGATGGAGCGCGTCTATATTCCAGAAGGAGTCCCGCTTGGCAAAGAGCCAAATGCTGCCGTCGGCCGGGTGCTGTGCCGCCGCCATCCGGCTATAGGTAATCCCGCCGCCCCAACCGTTCGCCAACACTCGAATCGGATATTGTGTCTGCCATACTCCTTCCGGACTGCGGTAGGCAATCCCATAGTCAATCCAGGTTTCGCCGTATGGCCGCCGCCCGCTGATCCACTGATACCAGGCGAAGACCAATCCGCCGTCTTTTGTTTTCAATAGCGCGCCCGGGAAGCTGAATTCCTTGCCCCAGGCGTACAGTTTCGTTGGCTCGCCAAGCGGAACGGTTTCAATCAATTCCGCCGACGTTGGGAGCGGGTCACCTTTGAGCAAGTAGTGTCTTGCCTTGGTCGGGCCGAAGTTGGAATACACCCATAGTTCCTGCCCGCGTAACACGGAAAAACAAACTGCCGTTACCTCGGACGCCGATAATCCTGGCAGCACGAGGCGGCTTGTGTTTCCCGCGTCATCCATCACGAACGCACGGATCGCCGTGTCAGACGGCATATTGGCGTAAATGATGATCTTTACGCTGCCCTCCTCAGCCATCGGCCCCTGCGAATACAGCCGCATGTTCGGTAGGACGGTTCCCGATACCGCTTGCGCCTGCGCGAATTGCGACAGTAGCAATAGGACCAAACAGACCAGCGTCAACCAAACCAGGCGTTTCATGTACTCAACTCCTTTTTTTATAGCATGATTTATGTGCATACCACTCCAGACGCTTCCAATTGTCGCCGCCCGGGCAGAAGATCATCAGACGAAAGGGACTGATCCGGCGTTCACAATAGCCACAACGCGGGAAGCGACGGGTGATGATAACCTCAAAATACCAGAGGAGTTTTTTCATACCGCCGACTCCTTTATCATCTGTTCCGTGCCTGCATTGTCGGCGCGGTAGCTTAGATCACACCAATAGCCGGCGCAGACCGGCTTGCCGACATCGTCAGCGCAGAATTCCCAAATGCCATTTTTGAATCTCATGCCCCAAATGGCGTCAATCGGCGCGTGATGTTTTTGCAGCCAGGAGGTCATCATTGAACAGGCAGCGGCGCGCTCCGCCTCGGGCTGGCTGGCATTCACGCGGCAGGAATAGACGATGATCTGTCTTTTCTTCCGCAGCAGATGGAGCACATCAATCGAGGTAAACTGGCGGCCGGTGGTCAATTTATAAACTTTCGGCTGGCCGAAATGCTCCAAACTCCAATCCACCAGGGTGCCGTCGAAGTCCACGCCCCACCAGCGTTCGCGCTCCTGGATCATCCGCACCGGATCGAAGTCGGCGAGCGGTTTCACGCCCCTGCCGAAAAGTTTTTGTACGAGTTTCCAGAGATTCATTTCACCCTCATCTTGTTTTTCAAAATTGCCACGCTCCATAAATCCTGTACCGGCGGCCGTCGCGCCAAGTCCTCCAACCAATAGCTTTTATTCGTAAACTGGATCCCGAAAATCGTATCACCATGCGCTCTGAAAACCGCCACTTGTCGCAGGACATGCTCGAAGCCGACAAGTGGCAATCTCAGTTTGGGCGTTGCGCCAGGATCGCAGTATCGAGCGCCGCCAGAAAGTTTCCGACTATCTCGGTCGCCGCCGCGCGCGGGATGCCCGCGCACTCCATCGCGTCCAGTAACGGCGCGGCCCCGGCCGGGCCGAGACTCAGCAACTCGCCGATCTTCCGATGGAGCAAGCCATAGACGAGGGCGACTTTCGCCTCATCACTGGTTTTCGTGATCGCCTCGACGAGCGCCTTGGCGATGGCCGGCGTCAACCAGTTCACGACCGGCGTGCCCACCTTGCCAATCACGAATTTCAAGATCCGATCGGTTGCAGTTTCTGCCATCTCATCTCCTCAATCCGAGTAGCCGCAAGAGTCAAGTAAAAAAACCACCGCGCTTTTTCACGCTGCGATATTCAGCGATCAGATTTTTATACGCCAGATACGCGGGCTTGATTTTCAGCGCCGCGGTCACCAGGCCGATGTTGGGATATTCAACCGAATCGGCATATTGCAGCCAGGCGAGGCCGCTCACCTTGCCGGTTGCGATCGCGGCGCGGGCGAAGGCGGTGAATTCCTGCCCGGCGGTTTGCGAGTCGGCGAGCTGCGGATTAGCCTCGGTTATGTAAATCGGCTTCTCGCCGCCGCCGTGCTCACGCATTTGATCTGCAAAAGTCCAGATCACATCGGCCGCACGCGCTCCCCGCGTGAGGTCCGGCCCGACATTTCCGGCCAAACCGTTCAGTTCAGGCAGCAGCGAAAGCGCCTGCCGGTAGAAGTCAATCCGATAGGCGTTTTCCGGTCGCAAAAGGAAGGCGTATATCTGATCGAAGCTCAACGGTTGCCCCTGCATACGCGAGGCATAATCTATACACCATTGCTGCTGCACCGGATCGCCAATCCGGTCGGTCAACACCATCGTTGCAGCAGTGAAGACAGGAATCGCGCCGAGTACTACGGTCGCATCCGGCTTGACCGTGCGGATGGCGGCCGCCGTCGTTTCGATCAGCCGCAGGTAGGAGGCCGCGTCGCCGGCATAGCTGTATCCCTCACTCATCTCGTTGCCGATGAGCCACACGTCCACGAGCGCGCCATAGTGCTGTGCCAACGCCCGCAGGAATGCGCCGTAACGGTCATAATCGAGCGGCGGGTAGTTCGTCGTCGGCGTGATGCCCGCTTTTGAATAGTTGCGATTCGTCGCCCAGGTCGCCCGGCCGGTGTGAAGCACGACCCAGGCGCGGCCGCCATTCGCGCTCAGTCGGTTGAAAAAATCTTCCCAGGCTAACCACTCCCAGCGGTCGGCGGAAATCTGGATTTGATCCCAGCGGATGACCGGCCGGAGATGCGTCACGCCCAGATTCGCGATTTGTTTTGCCATCACGCCCGGACTCTGGCCGGGGGGAAGATCGAAGCCGGATAAACCGAATTGGATCATGGTTGCTCCTTGTTTGGCGGAACATACGTCCACTCGAAATGCATCGGGTCATAAGTCGTCTTCCACAAGCCGCCGTCTTTATGGCCGCAGGCGAAACCGTGGCGGGCGAGCGCGGCCACCAGGCGGGCGTCCTGTTGCTTCTGGCTGCCATAGGGGAAATATTTGGCGTTCAGATCGAGCGCCCCGCCCCAGGAGTGCCGACTGAGCGGCTTGGCGGGTTTCCACAAAATATGGCGCGGCACATAGCAGCCGTCCACGCTCCGGACCAAGTAGAGTAGCCCCGCCTGCTCCAGTTCGTCGAAGGCGGCCTCGATGGAGAGCGCGACCTTGCGATGACAATAGAGCATGGCGATGAGCGGATCACTATCATTCCCGTAGGGCACGCGGAGCCTCACGATATTCGCGGCCACCCAGGCTTTATCGGGGATGACGCGGCCGGATTTGCCCTCTTTGTAAGAGAACGTGCCGAAGATTTTTTCCCATTGCACTTGAGATAGGGCCGCCATCTTTCACCTCATTTCCCATTCGCCCGCCGTACCAAGGAGTCAACCGAGGCCGCCAAGCCGGTCAATATCTCGGTACTATTCTGGTGATAATCGGCATGTCGCTCGCATTGCGTGATTCGGTCTTCACGCGCCATTCGTAACTGCTCCATCATGCCATTGAGGAGCGGCCGCACCACCGCCCACATAACGAAGCCCATCACGACTCCCGCCAATCCATACTCCAGCATTTTTTGTAGGATACTTTGCTCGAATCCCATTTTCAGTCCCTTTCTCATGCCCCGCGTCGTTGGGGGCATCTCAGTTCAGTATGGTTCACAATTAGACTTGCTTTTTTGGTTGCAGGAAATCTTTGTACTTGTCGAAGCCGGCCGAGCCGATGAAGCCGAAGACGGCGGTGGCGAAGATCATCAGGAAGCCGCCCGCCCAGCGCGGCGCCGGCAATTCTCCAGCCTGCCACAAGGCGGCATGGAGCGCGATCGAGGAGAAGCCCGCCCAGCCGACATTGACCAGGAGCGTCCAGCGCCCCTGTAGCTTCGGGAAAACCAGCTTGCAGATTTGCGTCAGAATCCAGCTCAGCAGCCCGACGCCAAGCATCACGCCCGGGTTAACAAACTTGCTCAGGATCCCCAGGTCAAAGGGGAGTTGCGCGGTCATCATTTTCGAGTCTCCAATCGCCTTATATTTGCGCCAGGATGCCCCAGGAGCACCGCTTCCCCCGCCGAGGGCTACATCCCCCTGTCAGGGAGCCGTTGCGCCTGCTGGCGGCGATGCTGGCGCGGGTTCCGCTAGGCTTGCGGCGAGCTGGTCTACGTTAAGGCGCCAAGTCGCCCTGGAGCCGGTTGATTTCGGTCTGCAACCCGTCTATCTTCGCCTGCGCCCGCTGGCGCCGGATTGCTTTGGTTCCCTGCACCAGGTTCGTCAGCACTCCCTGGAATTGGTTCTCCGTCAGTCGGTCGGCGAGTGTGCTGGCGGTCAATTCCGGCCCCAAATATTCGTTGCAGCGCACGAATTGGTTCAGATCCTGTTCCGTCGGCATGGTGATCTCCGCTTTTGTTTATTTCTTCACACATTCAAACTTCCATTTGTATTGCTTTTCGGCGATTGCATGGTATGATGGAGATGATGAGACTTTTGAGCGGCGGCAGTTGTTCCCTTTCTGCACCCCTTGGCCGCAGGCCCCCGCACCGTCTCATCAACAACTGCCCGGGCCTGCGGCCCGGTGATGAGATAAGGGGAGAGCACTATGGTCATCGGATGGCTTCTCATCGGAATATGCATTGGCTTGGCTTCCTGGGCCTGGCATAATGGCTGGAAGTGGTTTGCCATCCAACCGTTGTTTCTCATTTTGTTCGTCGGCATCTTTGTAGTCGCTCCGGTCCTCAATGATAAACCCGCCGATCTTCCGCCTGCTCTGCCTGAAAGTTCAGATTATTTCGATATGATCCAGTATGATTTACAAATGAATAGTTACAACACAAACATGAATGCTTGGCTCGATCGGTGGGAACGCGCCTGCATGTGGGATTGGATCGCCACCGGTGTCGTCATCATCCTTTTGTTGAGAATGTGCATCGTCAAACCGCCGGATCCTTTGCCGGACTTCTGGGCGAACCTTCGCTATGAAGGCCTCAGTCGAAAGCGAAAGGATCATCCAATGCAGACCGTCTCACTGCCAAATAGCTTCCTTCTCCCGCCTGATAAAAAGCAACAGGCCGCCGCCCAAGCCGAGATCATGCGGGACTTCCGCAAGCAACGAGATCAGGAGATGGAGCAAAAGCCATGATCCGCCGCTTCTTCGATATTCTCATTCCGTCTTCATCGGGCACCAGGTTCTTGGCGCTTATCATGGTCATCGTTGCGGTCTTTCTCGCCTGCGAATTTCCCGCCCATCTACAGGATCAGATTTCCACCAATGGCGGCGGCGGCGATCCGCCGGTTTATCTACATCTGGCAAATGATCTGCGGCATGGCCTTTATTCGCATACGATGAATACCTGCTTCCCGCCTGGCTATCCGCTTATCCTGGCTCTTATGCCCGCGCCGATCAATTACACCTCGGCGATCCTGCTTTCCGCTCTCCTTGCCCTTGCCTCAATTCCACTCGTTTATTTGCTCGTAAAAAAACATGTCGGTTCATCGGCGGCATTGCTTTCATCCGCTTGTTGGACTTTCGTCGTCCTTATATCTCATGATTACTTCCTACGACCCATGACAGAGCCGCTTTTCATTGTTGCCTGTCTTGTGCTGTTTTTGGTTCAAAAGCCTATCGCCAAAGGATTTCTGTCCGGTTTCTTGCCGCTCATTCGGCCCGAAGGAATTCTCCTAATTTTCGCCGGCGCACTAGGAACGAAACCTTGGCGGTCTCGTTTCGCCGTTCTTGTTATTGCTTTGGCGCTTAATCTTCCCTATCTCTGTTTCGTGCATGACATTTCCGGTCGCTGGCAATGGAGTGCAAAGAATTCCTTTAACCAACAGGTAAGTCCCTATGTCATCGCCGGTACATGGGTTGCAACCCAAAAATTAGAGAAGATGCAGGGCTTGCCGATGCCGCTCACCGCCTATCCGCATCGGCCGCTTCCAACTTTCCCGCCGCCAACTGACCCACGAGTAATCCAAACTCTTGGAATGGATTTGGCGCGTAAGGCACAACTATATGAATCGCCTATATCTCGCATTTTCGTAAATCTTCGGCGTTGTTGGGAGCGATCCGATCATCCTATTTTCTTGGCGTTTTTGGGCTTTCTTGGTCTCATCCCATTGGCCCGAAAAAGAAATCCGCTATTGCTCCCGATTTTTTCCCTCATCCCCTTGGGGCTGCTCTGGCTACCATATTTCTTCGGACGCGAACGATTTATGTTGCTGTTGTTACTTTCCGCCGCTCTTTCGGCTGCGGGCATACTATTTGCCTATCAGCTATGGCCGATGCACCATATAGGTGAAATTCAGCGCCGTCGCCGCACGGGCTTCATTAATTCCGACAGCGCCGTAATAATCGCCCAGCCAACTCACCACAAAGCTCGCCAAGTTGTTGATGCTTGAGACATAGAGATAGCTCTGTCCACTTTGTCCGCCTACATCCAACGGCGTGATTGTAATGATGTCATTCGTACGGATGTTGGTATCGGCCACCGCCGCCGAGGACTGTGAAGCCGCAATCTGAGAAGTCCCCGCCCAGGTGCGGATTCGCTCGAAGGAGAAATCGTCAACAAACAATGAGCCGCCGCCGGGACCAGCACCCAGAAAAGAACGCACGCGTAGTTTTACAAATCGCGTTCCGGGCCGGAAACGGTTGCCAGTATTGGCTTCTCCGGTAATTCGATGAGTAGCTCGCAGATAGTTTGTTCCAGGAATTGCTGTCGCATCGAAGAATATCGCATTGCTAATCTGTGTTTTACCGCCATCAAAACAAACGACGGCGCAGGATAGCTGTGCATTGGCATTATCGGAGGATCCCCACGCTCGGAATTCATAGACCTCATTCGGGTTCACCGGAATGAAATCGGTGCTGGTTACATTCGTCGTCGTGGTGCCGGCTGAGAGGCCGAGCGGGAGATAGACGCTGGCGGTGCCGGAAAGCACCTGGCGGAATTCCATCCCGGGCGAAGGCGCGCCACTCATCGCGTAGGCCCAGTAATCCGGAGTGCCGTCGCCATTGTTGTCGTTCTCGAAGCCGCGATTGCGCGGCCCCGGGCCGGCCTCGTTCCCCACGTCGAAGTTGAAGACTGCGCTGCCGACGTTTGTGGTGGAATGGCGATGGTCCTGCCGCGCGTACTGGGTCGCGATACCGACGACGGAAGTCAGGCCAAAGTCATTCATCGCCGTGACGCTGGCGGCCGCCGCCGCGGTCCCGACCGTCGTATGCCCGTGCAACGCGTCAGCATTGCTGGTATCCGTCAAGGTGGTGAGGTTGGCGTAGCTCACCGTGCCCTTCGTTAGCACCTGGTCGTGACTGGTCTGGTGCGGGTTCGCAGTGCCGAGGGTGTGGGTGTCGAGCTTGCCGCCGTCGGCCGAGGGATCGCGGCCATCTATGCTCATCCCCGCTACCATGCCGATGTTGCCCACGATGGCGCGGGAACCGGAAGCCAGTAAATATTGAGTATGATCGTCCTGGGTGAGACCAGTCAGGGAATTGTGAGAAGGGATACCGACTGTACCATGGGTATGATCCGCACGCGCATATAATGCCGATACGCCGACGGCAGAATTGGCGCCGTAGTTTTGCTCACTGACAACGCTCGTTCCAACATTGACCGTCGTGCCCCCGCCGCCACTCCCGCCGCCGAGCAGCAGTACCGGGATCAAGGCGGTGCCCGCGCCCGCCGCCTTCGACACCAGCGCCTTGGCGATAGCCGCGCCCGCATTCGGGCTGGAGAGCGCGGTGCCGACGCCGAGCAGATGCGACGTTCCCAAGAGGTCGCCGACCGCCACCGTGCCGGTGATCTGCATCACCCCGACGCCGCTGTACTGCACCCCGCCCCAACGCCCGTTGACCGTCTGCCCCATGACGACGCCGATGCCGCGCGCCAGGTTCGCCTGCGCCGCCAAAACGTATTTGTGGGAATTGCTCAGATCGGCACAGGCCAGTTGGCCCACGTCGGCGGTGATGCCGGCGTTGTTGATCCATTCGCCCCAGCCGCCGGCCGAGAAGTTGCGGGTGTAGGCCGCGCTGATGGCGGCCGAGGCCGCGAGCGCGCAGCCGACGATGACATCGGCGGTGCCGGCCGGCACCGAGGAAAGCTGCGCGTAAAAGGGATTCCCGCTGCGGGCGTTATCATAAAAAACATAGTTGAGACTGTCGTCGCTGAGCGTGACCGTCGTCCCAGCGGTGACGATATATTGTTGCCCCTTCTGCCAGAGGACGGCGGTGCCGGCCGGGGTGGTGAGGTTGACGTTCAGCGTCAACCCGGCGCCCGCCGCGAGCTCGACGCCGTAGATGCAGGCGTTCTCCCGCCAATCATAGGCATGGATGCCAAGGCCCTCGTCCACCGCGTTCATCAGCGCGTTCACCGGCACGGAGAGATTCGTACCGCCGCTGGTGATCAGGGTCAATCCCAATTGTCCGGTCGTTGCCATATCGGTTCCTTACGCTGTCGCCGATATGTCATGCTTCCAAAGCCCGTTACACGATCAGGTCGTTAGGGCCGTCAATCGCCGAAATGTCAATTAAAAAGATGCTGGTCAGGTCCACCGGCCCGTCCGGGATCAGGAACGGGTCGCCGCCGCCCACCGGCTCGCTGTCGGAGAAGCGCGCTCGTCGCACGCCATAGCTCTCCGCCGCCGCCATCGGCTCGACCCGGTGCTGTCGCAGATAGGTGTGCCCGACGCGCCCGCCCTCGACCTCGCGCACCGCGCGGTTGATCGCCTCCCCGATAGTGTGCTTCGTCGGCTTTCTAGGCAGTGGCATGATCGCTCACCCCCGCTGCTTCCAGTATCTTTTCCGCCGCCTGCCGCGAAAGCAGAATATCATAAATGGCATGGGCCATCGCCAGATGACAATCCTCGATAATCTGCATCGAATTTGAAGGCACGATGAACAGATAATTAGCGAAAAACTTCAGATTACCGCCATCGCGCCCGCCGAAGAATTGCACCTGTGCATTCCTTTCCCGCGCCAATTCCGCCGCCGCCAGAAGATTGGGACTGTTGCCGGAGCCGGAAAAGATACAGAGTAAGTCGTCTTTCTGCAGGAAGGGCCGGAGCTGCTCGGCAAAGACGCTTTCATAGCCGTTATCATTGCCATGCGCGGTCAGAAGTGGAACGCTATCCGTCATTGCTAAGATGCGAATTTCCGCTCCCTTTTGCAAATCCTCGGCAAGATGACTCGCCGTCGCCGCGCTGCCGCCATTCCCAATACAATAGATCGTGTTGCCGCGCGCATGGGTTTCTTCGATCACGACTGCTGCCTGATAAAGCGGATAGTCACGCATATCGGCTAAAGTTTCGGATACCCGCAAAAGATAACTCTTCGTTTCTATGCCCATGAGGCGCCGTCCAATCTGGAAGTCGTCAGCACGAGGGGCGTGGCGCTCCCGACTTGATAATAGCAATGAATTCGCCCGTCGTTCGCCGGCACCAGCCAGGCAGCCGGTTCTGAGGCGAGTGAACCGACCACCTGGACCGGCGCACTCCAGGTCGTCGTGTCCCCGGCGGTATTGCGGCTGAAGTAGAGCGCGGAGGATTTATAGAGCACCGCGTACTGCCAGCGGCCCAGTTGTACGACGTGTTTCAGAGTATAGGTATCGAAGGCGCTGATCGCCGCCATGTCTCCTCCTAGCCACTCGGTGCCATCCTTGTATGAGATCGCGTAATAGGCCGTACCGCTGCGGTCGAAATAGGTGTAGAGACGACCGGCGATGTGTATGATACCTCGCGGCATATCGGCAGCATTGTTGCCAATATCATAGCTTGTTGCTGCCGCTAAGGTCTGATTTGATAACTTACGATAATCAGTTAAGTTGATACCATCATTAACAAATATCTGCGTAATACGAGTAGGTTCAGCTAGAGCAGCGAGATTTGTAGAAGTAACCCATTCTATTTCAAAGAAAAGTGCATATATAATGATTCGATCAGATGGAGTATAAACATCCGTTGCACGAATAAGACATTCGCTAGCGGCAAATTTAGCCTGTGTCCATTCAGCCGGGACCACCTTCCATGTGGTTGCATACCATTGTTTTGCAAAGAACTGGGGATTGCCCTGACTCTCCACCAAGGCATTTGTCTGGAATCCAGTTATATCCGCAGCATTAAAATAACATAGAAGTTGAGCATCGCCTTCTCTTGCCTCAGCATAGGCATGGAAACGTATGCGTGTAAATTCTTGATTTGGAATATCGGAAACATCAATAGTGAAATAATTATCCACATCGCGTGATACAGCAGGGTCAGCTTGAAGATAATCACTCTCAGTCACCGGATCACTTTCCGCAAGACATTCATCTATTGCCGCCGCGCGGTTCGCTGCCCCAACTAATGTCCAATCAACCGGATCGAGAACCGAGGTCTTCGTCACCGGCCATTGCGGCGTTGTTATATTCCCATTGACCGTGAATGTTCCACTTGCCATCTAAGTGTTATCCCAATGCTAAAAATATCACGCGTCATCGCGTAAAAAAACTGCCTCGATCTCCGTGAAGAACTGCGGCGCGCTCTCCCGTTCCCAGCGGTGTCGCAGCGCCGAGATGCGGAAGACCTGCCGGTCCACCTTGGCGCTCCCGCCCCAAATCTTGATGACATCGCGCCGCTTCACGTCCGGCTTGCCGCGAATGCGGAAGCTGGCGCGGCGCGGCGGGTAGCGCGAGAGCTTGTTGTAGAGTGTGGCGCAGACCAGGTTCACCCGCTCCTGTGTATCGAGCGCCGGGTCCTGGAGATAGACCATCTTCTCGTGGCCGACGACCGCCTGGTTCGCGGCGTCCCGCTTCACTGCCTCCATGATGCGGCCGTCCACATCGCGGCCCAGGACGCGGACTTCGTTGCGATGATCGCCGGGGTCGCGCGGCGCGTTGATAAAGCCGATGATGGGGAGCGCCCCGGCCGGCGCGCCCGCCTCATCGGTAGAGCACTTGAAATGCCACGTGATGGTATTTTCATCCGGCTCGCCGGCATAGGTGAGCGTGGTGCCGTCGAAATAGAGATACTTTTGCTCATAGGTGGCGAGCCAGCTCAGGAAGTCGCCCCAGGAACGCCCCGGCTCCGGCTGGATGGTGCGTTGCCCGTCCAAGCCGAGCGGTAAGGTCGTCGTCATCTCAAAATCCGTTTTAGTGAAGGCAATCCCGCAGCGGAGCGCGGCCCATTCCGCCGCGTCGCCGATGCTGCGCCCGGAGAAGACCGGATCGGCGGCAGTGCATTTCACATCCTCGAAGGGCAGCCAGAGGCCAACGCAGCTCAGGGTGACGAAATCGCCTTCAGTCGAATCCTCCGGTTCCACCTGGTAAATATAGCCGTCGAAGGCGTTATAATAGGTGCTCGAATCGTGCGCCTTCAGGTCCAGATTGACGAGGCCGTACTCACGCAAGTTCTGGTAGTTTTGTCCCTCCTGATTGTTCAGCCGTAGGCGACAGGTGGGCATCTCCATCTGCTCGTCTTCGGTAATTTCGATAGAAAGCACGTCGCCGGCCGCGATGGTGTCCGGCGAAACGCTGGCGACGCTGGCCGCAACCGGCAGATTCTGCAGCCGCACCGCATAGAGTTCCGGGGTGTGGCCGAACCAGGTGGAACCGGCGGCGTAACTGGTCGGCGTCAACGTGGCCTGATATTGGCAATAGCGGCTGGTGCCGAGCGCGACCTCGGTAATGGCGACGCTCGGCGCGGCATAACCGCCCCAGGCGTTGTACATGTAATCCGAGGCCTCCCCGCCGGCGCCGCCGCCGGTCACACTGTTCGTCGGCGCGTAACCCTTGTCGAAGGCCTTGGAACGGAAGCGGCCGATAACCGGAAAGTCAATCGGCACCAGGTTGAAGCTCCAGGCGGCGCCGAGGTTAGTCACCTGAATGGAACCGGCCGCCGTGACGATACTATTCTCCGGCTTGTCACCGGTGCCATAGACGTGGTAGCTGCCGCCGCGATCCGAGGAGAAGAGCACCCGCCCGCGTAGATGCATCACCCGCAGCGAGAAGAACTGCATCCCCAGCACATCCTGGAAGTTGAGCGGGATCTCCATCAGGAAATTGCGGCTGGCGTCATAGAGCGTCGCCGGCCGGTTCCAGGGGACGAGCAACTCGAAGCGGCCGCCGCCCCAGACGATTCGGCTCCAGGCGTCCCAGCCAGCCATGTTCCAGGTCGAGTCGGGCTCGTAGCGGCCAATGATGACTTCGAAGCAGGGCTGCGGCGGCGCGGCATAGCCGTAATAGAGGCCATTCTCGCTCGTCAGGGCGGCGTCGAGCTGCACATACCAAGAATTGTACATGCCGAAGGCACCGGTCGCGGTCTGCTCCTCCCAGGTAGTCCCGCCGCTGCCGACGACGCCCCAGTCATCGAGCGGAATGGCGTCGGCCTCATACTGGCGCGGGTAGGGCCGGCAGATGAGCGCGTTGATTTCCGGCACGAAGACTACCGAGGAATAATCGGCGAAGTTGGCCGGACAACTGAAGAGCACGTCGCCCCAGGTGTGCCAGGTGTAATCGCCACGCCCGTAGCTCTCCGCCATCGAGTCGAAGAGCGACCAACCGCGTTCGCTGTTCTTCAGGCCGGAGCCCGGCGCGGTCAGTGCCAGTGTAAATTGTGGTTTTGCGTCGGCCGCCATTTATGTTTGCTCGCGTTTGCCCGCGTTAATATTCCGCGCCCGCGTTCCAGGCGACGGTCTCGTTCAGCCAGAGATCTTCCGACAGCAGGCGATTAAAGACTGAGATGACCTCGTTCCGATTGTTGGCGTAAATCTGGAAAATGATCGGCGCCTTCTGGCCCACCTGCGAGCGCGCCACGCCCGCGATGCTCTCGGCGGCGTGGCCGCCCAAGCCGCCGACGAAACCACTCCAGGCTGCCAGCGCATCCGCCGTTCCCCCGCCCATGACCCCCAAGGGCACGCCGAGCCGATTGCCGCGCCCGGGATAGCCGAGCCGGTCCAATGAGGCCTGCGACGGCATCGCCCATTCCATGTTGCCGGGGGCGTTGATCGCCATCTGCTGCAATTCCGGCGAGGTGAGCGTCGCCCAAGGATTATCGCGCCGCAACTGTTCGCCGAAGGCGTCGCTGAACTGCTGCCCGAAGGTCTGCCCGGCTTGTTGACCCCAATTCTGCATTCCGGAGAGGAAGGCACTCTCGCGGAAAATCTTGTCCTCCAGCTCGCCACGTTCGCCGAAGAGGGCGGCGATATTCTCCCGCAGGCTCTCCAGTTGCCCGAAGACCAGTTTGCGTTGCGCCATCGGCATCTCTTGATTCAGCGCCTCCGCCAGGCTTTCCACCAGTTGTTGCGAATAGATGAGCTTGCGGGCGTTCTCCTCCAGTTCCTTGTTCCAGAGCTGCAAGGCCATGGCACCGGCCCCGGGCCGATCGTAGCGCGCCAGGTAGCCGAGCTTCGCCTCCAGCCCCCGCTCGGTAGCGCCGGCCCCGGGCGCGTAGGCGCCGACGATGTTCTCCAGGGCGGCGCGCTGCTCGTTCAGCAGTCGGGCGTTGCGCTCCTCAAGGCGCTGCTTCTCCATCAGCGCCTCATTGAGCCGATAGGCGCCATAGAGGATTTCCCGCTGAATCTCGCGTTCCCGCAGGCTGCCGGTCAGCCCGGCCACCTTCGCCTCGTAGATCGCCCGCCGCGCCGCGACTTCTTCCTTGGCGAGCCAGACATCCTGCTCCGGCGACAGCTTCGCGCCGTAAAGGTCACGCATTCCGCGCGCGTTCCCCAGGAAGGACTCCTGCTGCATGACGCCGAGATTGCGTTCCTTCTCCGCCCGCGCCCGGAAGGCCTCGCCGCGCTCCTGCTCCAACTCCACCAGCCACTGGAATTCCTTGCGACGGCTTTCTTCCGCCTCCTTCGCAATATCGGCGATCTCCTTCTCCATTTGCCGGATGCTGCGAGTGGTCTGCAATTCTTCGATCTTCAAATCTCGCGCGGTTTGCGCCGCCTTTTCGGAGGGATCATCTTTGAGCTTCTTTTGGATCTCGTTGACCAAGGCGAGATATTTCCATGCGCCAGCGATCTGCTTTTCGATAAGTGGAATGTTCTGCTCTTCTTTTTGATTACGCAGCCCGGCGATGTCTGCGTTCAATTCCAGGATATCGTTTTGGTGCTTGGCCAACGCGAGTTGTTTTTGCAAGGCGGCGGTCCGCGCCTCCTCTTGTTTTTGCTGGATGATGGCCGTCTTGCCCGTCAATTCGGCAATCGCCAGTTGCGCAGTTTTACGCTGTTCTTCCAAAGTCTTGATCCCGGCCTGCGCGACGCCCATGTCCTTACTGCGCTGGAGGGATAGATCAATCCGCTTGATCTCCTCCTCGCGCCATTTCACCGCTCCCTGGATGAGCCGCAATTGCTCAGCCTCCGATGCATTCATCCCCTCAGCAGTGGTTAAATTCGATTCCCAGCGCGAGGATTGTTTCTCCGCGCTCAACATCGGCGGTAGAACTCCTGGGGTTTCAAGATTGCCACCTATCGCTCGCCAGAATTTCTGTTCCTCCAACGCCGCTGGCTTGAGCTTTTGTCGTTCAATGATCGCAGAGGGCAGCATATCAAATGGGTTATTAAACTCCGTGCCCATGAATTTCCAGGTCTTCGTCTTCCAATCGCGCGGCGGCTTGAGGTATTCCGGCTCCGGCATCTTCGCCGCCAACGCGGTAATGATACTCATACCTTCGGTAATAGCCGCGAACCATAATGCAAATTTGCCGGCTGCCTTCAAGAACGGCGCCGACTTTGTGGTAAGGCTTTTGAGCTTTCCCATCATTCCGACCGCGCCGCCGCCAGCAATCGCGCCGGCCGCTGCACTCCCTGTTTGACCCCCGACTCCCGCCGCGGTCGCTTGCGCGGCCTGGGTTGCGGCCGCTGCCTGTTCCCGGGCGGCGAGCGCCGCCTGATGTCGGGCGACGGTTTCTGCCTCCAGTTGCGCAATGATTTTAGGCCCGTAATTCAGTTCCTGCATCTGGACCCGGTCCTTCTCCCAGAGCGCCAAGGCCTGCTGTTCGATGGAGAGGGTTTCCTTGACCCGTGCCGCGGTCGTTCGGCCGGTGGCGATAGCATTGGTATTCGCGGCAATGACGTTCAGCCGTTGCAGCGTCAACCAGCCCTGCGCGACCGCCGCCAGCTTCGCCAAGCCGCTGCCGAGAACCAGGGTGATGCCAGCCATGCGCAACAATGCCGGATCGAGACGAACGACCGCGGTTATCATTTTGGTGAGGACATCCACGGCCGGCTTCAACGCTGGCGTCAAAGTCTGTCCGATGCTCGCCTTAAGCTGAAAAAAGGCATCCTCCAAATTAACGAGTTTGCCTTCGGTCGTCTTTGAGGTCTTTTCCATCGTTCCCGCAAAGCGTTGAATCAATTTCATCGCGGCGGGCATTAAATCGTCGCGGTTGATGACTTCGCCGGTCTTGGTGAACTGGATGCCGAGCGCCTTCAAAGCTTCGCGCGTGATCCCGATAGCCGCCAATTCGCGGGTATCGAACAGCCCCGCCCGCAACTTCGCGAAGTTACTGATTACCTGTTCCATCGGCACGCCCATGGCGGCGGCAGTATCGCCGAACATGCGAAGCGTTTTCTCGGTCCCGCCGAGATCCATATTGAAAGCTTGGAGCATACGGTCGGCATTGATAACGCCCGGCAGATCGAAGGGGGTGACTTTCGCGAATTCCACAAGTTTTGCAAGGCGATCTTTGGCTTTGCCGGCCGAGCCGGTCAAGACCTCGAACTGCGCCCCAAAGCGTTCCATTATGGCGGCGTCTTTGATCGCCGAGGCCGTTAGTTTGTCGAGTTCGCGGCCAATCCCCAGCGCGGCGAAGGCTTTCAGCGCCGACGACATCACCCCGGCGGAGGTGGCGACCCGCTCCTCAGCGCCCGCCATGTTGTCCAAGGCCTTGGCGCCCTTGGCGATATCGCCCTCATATTTCTGGCCGCCTTCGACGCTGACGACCGTTCGTATGCGATCAACCTGTTCGATGGCCATGGCAAGCTACCGTTTCTGCTTCAGTTCTTCGCTTTCCAGGATTCGCAAAGCCAGGATTTCCTTGAGGTCATCGAAATCCACGCGGCCGCGCAGTTCCCGCGGATGGCGGTGCAGTTCCTCCAGACAGACCCGTAGGAGCGCCCGCCAGAGTGGGAACTGCCTCAGCCGTTTTTTAGGACTTCGACTTCCGCATCCGCCAAGCCGTTGAGGATCATGGCGTGATTCGCCAACGGCTCCACGATCTCTGCTTGCCGCCGCCCCCAGAGCAGACACTCACGCGCGGTCATGGCCGGAGTTTCCAATGAAGCCGAAAGTAAGGCCATGCGCAGACAGAGAAACTCGTCAGGGAAAAACTTGTTGCCCTGTTTGTCCTCCAACTGCATTTTCTGCAAGAGCGTGGCTTGTTCCGTAATCTCCCGCCGGTCGGCGATATCCTGGATTTTGCGGAGGAGGAACTGCTGGCCGGTGTCGAATTTCACCAGCAGCTTTTCCTCCTCAACATCACCGAACAATAACTCTTCCTTGCTAGGGAAGCGATAGGCCGGCGTTGCCGTCACGCCAGGTTCCGGTTGCGGCGAGACTTCCGCCGCCTCCCGCGTCGCTTCGTTTTCCATCGTTGCCTCCTTAGCTTGTTTAGGTCACGGTCAGCGTGCCATCGCCCTGCGCGGTCGCGCTTTCCATCTGCCGGGCTTCCACTCCGCCCAGGTCGGCGGCCACCCGCGTGAAGCGGATAGCGCCGCTGTATAGCTTGCCGCCGGAGGCTTCCGTCATGTTAAAATTAGCGGTGCCGCCGGTCGTGATGAGGGTCGGCAGGGTGCGGCTGGAGTTCACCAGCTTGGAGAACTCCACGCTCCAGTTGAGCAGGCCGTCGGCGTACTGGCGATTGTTGTCATTCGCCGCGGTCATGTCGATCATCGGGCGCTCGATGGTGAGGACGCAGCTCTCCCATAGCGCCAGGATGTCGCCGCCGGGATTGATCACGGTGACATCGGTTCCAACTAATCGTGCCATTGTCTTCTCCTGTCAGGCAGAGTTGCTGTCGCCCTTCGGAGAAGTCCGCCATCGCCTCGGCGACGGCGGACAGGCCTCAAATCGTTTACATGCCGTGAATCTCGCGCTCCGCTTGTTCGTACAGCTCGCGGTAACGCCGCGAGGCGAAGCGCAAGGCCATCCCCAGGATCGGCCGGCGGATCATCTTGCGGGTGCCGAAATGGAGATAGATGAAATAGGAAACCGGGTTGGTGATGCGGAGATAGATATCCCGCCAGCCGGTATATTTATCGAGCTTCCAGCCGGCCAGTAGCTTCCCGGTCTGGCGATTGATGAAATAGGAGGGCGCGGGCAGGCCGGCGCGGGCTTTCTTGCCCTGGGCGCGGAAGTGCCGCTGCGCGTAGGGATGTCCCATTTTCCGCAGCTGCGCGGTGGAGGCGTACTGCGTCGCCGAGAGCCGTTTGGTTTCCTCCAGCCAGAGGCTCCCCATGCGGTCGGCCATCCGGCCCCAGGCGCCATGCGAGCGGCGCCCCTTGTTGAGAATTTTCTCCGCAACGATGCGGCCGTTGCCGGTAATGGTGACCTTCACGTTCGTGTCCTTGCCCAGGCCAATAAAAAACGAAGCCAAGGCCTCCGGTATTGCGCCGGTGCGCCCTGGCTTCGCTTAGTCTCGCGGCTTGCCTCGATCGCGATTTGGCTGGCTCAGACTCGATATGAAGTTATGATTACTATTCCACTCCAGTCACTTCGGCATTCCTCGCCACCTGGCACGGCTTTCGTCTGCATGAGAATGACAAGTCGTCTTGGCAGACTAAACCGAAGTTAGCCATGCTGGAGTGGAAATCTTTCATTGCAACTGTATTTTCTCGTTATGGTTGATGAGCAGGCCGCGAATCGCGGTCTTGCCTTTGCTCCCCTCGCCGGTGATGCGGATAGTGCGCGGCGGGTAGAGCTTTATTTTCAATTCTACCACATCCGCCTCCAGAATGACAGTCTTTCCCTCGCTTGGCTTGCTCATGAGCCGTCCTCATAGGCATCCACCTGCACGTCAATCCGATAGCAGGTGCGCCGCTGCCCCTCGTTGCGGAAGAAGAGCGTCAGTTCGTTCTCCGGCGTGTAGCGCACGACGCGGGCATAGTAGTCGCCACTAATGCCGAGGGTGCGGTTGTTCATGATCTGGTCGACGATCAACTCCGCCTGCTGGCGGCAGTATTTCTCCGGCTCCGAGGTATTGACCTCCATGTTGATGACGAAATAGATTTCGCAGAGATAACTCTGGTTATAATGCGTCCCCGCCGGCTGCTGGCCGAAGTCGGCCAGATGGAAGAAGGCCATCGGCAGCTTATCCGTCCCCGGCCAGGGGAGCGGATAGGCCTCCCATTTCGCCACAATGCTGGCCGTGCTGCCAACCGTCGTTTTCAACGCGTCTATGATGGCATCCCCATGTACCGTTGTCGCTGCCATTATTGTCTCTCCACCAAAATAGCTTCCAGCATGAACGCGGCCGCCGGATTGATCGGATCAGGCCATTTCTGCGGCGCGCCCTCAACACCGAAGGTCTTTCCCTGAGGCCACAGTGCCGAAGTCCCGACGATGATTTTCGCATTGGCCTGCAAATCGAGCGTCGGTTCAGCCAGCAGGCGTATCCGCGTACGGTCATAACTGCCGCCAATCGTCATAGCCTCTTCCTGCGAAAGTGGTAAAAGTGCCACCAAGGCTGAACCCGCCACAATAGTCGTACCACCACTATAAATACCGACATTATTCTGCGTCGGCGCATCATAGACATCCACCATATCAGGCAGATGGAAAGTTGGTATCGTCATGGTTTAGGCCACCTTCCTCTCTGGAAAGCGTTTCGTAATCCGCCGTCCATTACGATTTTTCTTCGCTTCCTGTTGATAAATCAAGGATACCGGCCGTCCCCTATCTCGCTCGAAAGGGGTCTTGGTCTCGTCCCCGAAGGGGCAATGCCGGCAAACTCTATCCATCCCAGCTATTGGCAACTCGGCGGGAAATTCACCGAGAAACAAATCTGCATAACCGAAGAGCCGAGCGTAGGCTTCGCCGACACAACACAGGCTATAGCCGAGATAATTAAGTACAAGCGTATTTTTGCGATAATGGTGGCAGTCCCGATATGTCAACTGTCGCCCGCCAAAATCGGCCGGGTGGAGGAACAGGGTGTTGTGAATTGCCGCATTCTCTTTCGGCGTTGAAAACGTCAGCCGCTTTCCAAGCAGCCCCTCTGGCGGCGGGAGTGTACCATTGGTGTTGATCGCCAGGTCGCTGATATACCCCTGTTCTTTTAGAGCATTGAGCTTTATCATCATCTCGATAATTTGCGGATGCAAAAGCGGCTCCCCGCCGGTCACGGTGACGGTAAATGCAAAGCGCCTGGTGTCTATCTCTTCGACTTGGCGAATGAACTCATCTATCTGACCTATTGTCATATCGGAATCGGAGTAATCCAATCCTGTTATGTCCTCAAGATTGCAGAGCTTTATGCAATTTGGGCAAGCCGCATTGCAACGCAAGGTAATACATAAATCCAGCCAGAGCGCGGAAGGGAAAGGCATCTTATCCCTCCGCCATTCTGAATCTCAGTTCGCGGCAGCCGGATTGCGCCAGCGCGAAGCGCAAGGCGGGCTGGTATTCCGGCTCGGCATAGAGCAGCAGGAAGCCGCCGCCGCCGGCGCCGCAGAGCTTTCCGCCGGTCGCGCCGATCTGCCGTGCATCAGCATAGATGCGGTCTATCGCCGGCGTCGTGATCTGCGGGCTGAAATGCTTTTTCGCCTCCCAGCCCTCATGCAGGATTTCGCCTACTCGCCACCATTCTCGCCGCGCGATCGCATTCCCCATATCAAGTGCCTGCAGGCTCACCTGATCGTAATAGGCGAGACCGTCGCCCCCCGTCAGTTTCTCCGACATCTCCGCCATAATGCGCTCTCCGTCGCCACTGCGTTCGCCGACGGAGAAGAGCAGCAGGCGCTCCATGAGCCCACCGATGTTCTCCGTATCATAGGAGTGCCAATAGTCGATATTCCGGGCCCGCCAAGGGTGGAAGGTGAATAGATTCAGGCCGCCCTTCGCCGCCGCGACATGGTCTTGCAAGCCCACCTTCGGCCCATTCTCGGCGCGCTCCAATTGCCAGGCTTCCTCGGCCTTTTCCTGCCAATGCAGGGGCGGCCGCCCTTGCCATTCGCGACAGGCCATCACCAAAGCCACCGCCAAGGCCGAGGAGGATCCCAAGCCGGTGCCCTTGCCCGGCAGGTTGGCGACCAGATGGACTTCGATATGATTTTCCGGCAAGCCGTATTTCATCAATGCCTTCCGCACCAAGGGATGCTTGATCGCCGCGATATTTTCGGCGATTTCCACCTCACGGTAACTCACCAAAACCTCCGACTCGAAACGCCATGAAAGCGTCACCCAGACGTAAGAATCTATCGCGAAATTCAGGACGCGTCCGAATCGTCCTGGTTGTTGCCAGTATTCGGGCAAGTCGCTGCCGCCTCCAGCGAGGCTGACGCGGAGTGGGGCGCGGGCGATGACAAGCGATTCCCCCACTTCGACTTGAAGCGCTCCTGGTCTTGCGCCAATATCTGCTCTATCGCCGGTCTTCCCCGCATGTGCCGCAGCGTCCCCTCCTGCTCGTGATAGACAATCGCCTTCGGTTCGTATAAGAGTTTCCATCCCGCCTCCTTCGCGCGATAACAGTAATCCGAATCCGAGCAATGGATGATGAATTGCTCGTCTAATTCACCCACCTGCCGCCAGGTTTCGCCGCGCAACAGCACACAGGCGAAGGTCAGGTAATCGTCGTCGTATGTCCGCTCCTGGAATTCCCCCTTGTCGGCCCAGCCGAGCTTGTGCATCGCCGGCCCCACCGCGCCGCCGAAAACAATCTGCTCGCGGTCGCACATGTCACGGATCTGGCAGCCGACGACGCCGACCTGCGGGTCGTCCAAGCCGCTTTCCAAAGCCTCCAGCCAGCCCGGGGAGACTTCAATATCGGAGTTCAGCAGCACGACGTTCTGTCCACTCGCCGCCCGCAGGCCGAGGTTGATGTGCTTGGTGAAGCCGAAGTTCGCGGTGAGCAGCAGGGCGTTGAGGAAATTGTTCTCCCGCTGCCAGGAAGCCAACCAGACGCGCACCCCAGGCGTGGAGCCGCCGTCCACAACGATGATCTCATAAGGGCCGGGAGTATGCGCCAAGACCGCTTCGATGGCCTGTGAGAGCAGGGCTGGCTCCGGCCAGGTCGGTTCGTGGTGTGGGATGATGATGGAGGCCCGTAATTCGCTCATTTCGCATCTTCCAATTCTTTCAGTAATTCCCCCAACAACTCGATCATGTGCTTGCCGGTCGCACCTTTGAAATGATGGCTTTCCTGTTTCGCCGCCAGGAATTCCGGCCAGCGCCGATTGAACTCGATGGACACCGCTCGTGCCTCGGTATCGTCCGGCAATATCCGTATTGGCGTGCGGATGGCTTGGCGCCGACCCACCTTTGCCGGCCCCTCCCGCACCGGCTGACATTCATACAGCATATCGTGCGAACTATCCCACAGAGGCGAGCCGCGATAGCAGCGCATGTTGGGCTCGATGGAAACGGTCGCGCCCTCGGCGATCCAGCGGCTGATGCGCTCCTCATTCATTTTCAGGTCTTCCAGCGTCGCCGTCGGCCCGAAGAGGATGAAGAGCAGATAGGGGGTCACGCCATAGCGCCGGCACCAATGGATGACCTCGGATACCATTTCCAGCTTCTGCGGCTTACCAAAGGCCTTCAGCACCGCTTCCGAGGCATTCTCGATGCCCATCGTGATGTGGCGGCAGCCGTGTCGCGCCAGATGTTCGATCAATGGTTCGGTCAACTTGTCCATGCGAGTCTGGATCATGAATTGCCTGCCGGTTTGTCCCAGCAATTGAAATGCCTTGTACGCGCGCTCGCGGCTGACGATGAAATCATCCTCGCAGAAATAGAAGGACTTGACGCTGGGCACTTGCTCAATGGCCTTGCAGACGACGCGATAGACCTGCTCCGGTGAGAGCGCGACGGTCGGCAAGGCCGCGCCGCAGGCCGCCGCCTTCCAACGCGTCACGGAGCAGAAGGCACAACCCTTCGTGCAATGCGAGCTCGTTATCAGCCGGATAGTATTGACGATTTCCTCCGGCGCTTCCGGCTCTAAGGCCCGCGTCTGCGCCCAGTATTTTTCATATTCCAATGCCGAGAAGTCCACGGCTTCCCACCATTCCGCGAAACGCGCCTCGGAGACCGGCTGCGCGTGCTGCCGCAGGAGATAGCCGCTTAACTGCGACAACGGCTTGCCGTCGGCCAGGCCCAAGAGCAGCTCCTCGCCCTCCCCCAGGGCCACCAGGTCACAGGGTGCGCAATCGAGGATGTCCTGCGGGTTCAGCGTCGCCTCGATGCCGCCGAAGACAATCCGCGCTTGCGGACAGACCACTTTGGCTTGCCGCGCGGCGCGAATGTCATATGGCAAACTCACTTGCAAACAGGAAAAGCCAATGATATCCCAATACGCGCCGCCGAGTCGCAGATACTTCTCAAAGTCGTCATGGATATTGAAGTCGTAGACCAGCGCGAGGTGGCCATGCTTCCGTAGCCAGGAGGCCAGCCGGTGCGGGCCGAGCGGCGGCGCGGCAAAGTTTTCCTTCACCGAGAGATCACGATTGAATGGGCCGCATAACAAGACATGACTCATTGCGGTATTTTCGCCTCTTTCTCTTTTCGATGTTCCAGCACCACCAGTACCGGGCAGAAGGTCGTCATCGCCCGGCTCATGGCGGGAAAATCCTCGATGCATCGCTTCCAACTCACGCTGCGGATCTCGAAGGCCCGACCAGGGTTCGCCGGATCGTACCAGAGCTGCAATCCGCTCGGTTTCACGATGCGCGTTAGGATCGCCGAGAGGTCATAGACCCAGCCGCCGACGAAATCCTCGTCGTAATAGTGCTCGAGGCACCATTCCGTCGTGATCGCCGCAATGCCATCGGGCGCGAGCAGCCGGCCGATGTTTCTCGCCACCTGCATATCGCCATCGCCGTCATTGTGCTCAATCGCGCCGGCCGAGATGATGATGTCGAAGGGACCTTCCGGCAGATCGTCGGGATATACCGGCGCCTGACTTCCGCCGGCGTCGCAACACCGGAATTCGGTCTGACTTCCCCATCCGTAGGCTTGCGTCTCCCCCCAGTGGATCAATGCCTCGCAAGCCACTCGATCAACAGCAACAAGCTCATCAGCAAAATGAGATAGATAGAGTGAGATCGCACACTGATAGGCTCCTATCGAAAGAATTCGCTTCCCCAGGGGATCGCCGATGGCCGCCAGGATCGCCGGATACTCCCAATTCCGATAGGCGCCACGCGAGATGCCCATCGCTGCCACGACGCGGCGGAAGTCCTCGGAGTCGCGCTCCTCCGGCGTGTAATTGCGGCTCAGCTTATTCGGCGTCGGGAGGTAGAGTTCCATTATCCGGCCGCCTCCAATTCCCGCGTCCGCCGCCGGAGGATGCTCTCTGCCAATGGCAGATAGTTTGCTCGGCGCCGGAGTTCCGCGTCCTGCTTCGCCTGCTCCCAGGGAATGAGCGGCTGGTCGGTATTCGGCTGCGCCTCGGTCAAGCAGCTCCGCCGCTCCAGTATCCAGTCATGCGCCATCTGGCGACAGCGCAGGTGAATATGCTGGCTGTAGGCCATCCGCCAGGCCTGGTCGGGATTGCGGTAGGCATGGTGTCGCACCAGCGGGAAGTAATTGCCATAATGCCGGCCGCTGATCCCCACCGGCGTGATCTTGTAGTTCTGCCCGAACGGGTAATTCAGACCGGCGACATTGCGGAACATCCGCTGTTCCTTGTACGGCGGCCAGGCGACCCATTCGCCGCCCTGCGGATGGAGATAGAATTGCGCCATGTCGCAGACGATGGTGTCCCAGGCGGGTTCGCCCTCACGCTGTGTCATGTTCTCGGAAACGAGCGCCGCCACGCGCGGGTCATCCTCCCAGATTTCATCACCATGCAAAATGAGGAACCAGCCGCCGGCCGTCGTTGGCGGGAAGTCGCGTTGCGCCATCTCCAGCAGGACTTGCCGATGGTGATCCTTGAACGGCGCCGCCTTTACGTCCGAGTCCATGACGTAGCCCGCCAGCTTGCCGCATTCGAGTGCTACCGCCCGGCTTGGCTCATCGCCCAGCAAGCCGTAAATGGCGTCACAGAGCGGCGCAGCCCAAGCGAGCACTTCCGGCAGGAAGTCGGCTTCATCCTTTATCACCAAAAGGCCGATGATCGGCCCGCGCAGGAGTTTATTTAACGGGAACATCATAACCTCTTTTTACTCCGCCGATTCTCTCCCACCAAATATCCAAGATGAACTGCAATAATTCCCGATCTCTGCTCTCTCTAACTCGCGTTGCATCTGCTTTCACGTATCGACATAATTCTTCTATGATGTAAGAATCGTCTTCAAAATTTCCTCCACAACCAATATGGCTCGCCGCCATCACCTCACCTCATCGTCTTTCCGATAGCCTCGGGTCAACATGAACAGTCGCGTTAGTCGCTGCTCGTAGGTATAGCGTTGCGCGCGTTTGTTCGCGGCCTGCGCCAGACCTGTCCGTTTATCTGCCATTTGGAGCAGTTCCCGCGCCTTCTCCGGCAATTCATGGAAGTGCTTCCAGCCGACATATTCCTTGTCCTCACTGAAGTACCGTCCCAAGTCCGCGCGGTCTTCCTGCATCAGCAGGCAGCCACCTGCATAGGCCTCGATGAAGCCGCGCGCCGGCGTCATGGGCTGTCCCTTCTCGCAGCCGGCCCGATTGACGATCAGTACGATATGGCTCTTTCCGATGAGCTCGACATATTCGCGACCGCTCACATTCCGATCAATGACGGCCATGCCCTCCGGCGCCTTGCCGGTCCAGCCTTCACCGGCGGCTACTATCTTGCGGCCCTCGCCGATCAATTCCACCAGGCTGGCCAGAGCGGCGATGCGCGGCGGATAGGGCGCGCCGACCAGGAGAAGGTCTATCTCCTTCGATAAATCCGGAATCGGCGCATGCTCTATACGATCGGCCGACAGCGACGGCATGACGAGCGCATAGGGCTTCTGCTCGGTTTTGTAGGCCTCCAGGCAGCTCCGCTCGTTCGTCACGAACCATTCATAGATCGGCCGCACCCGCTTGTTCATTTCGTGGGCATAGGGATCCTCGACGCAGAGGCCCAGGCTGGGGTAGGGATAGCGCCCCAACCAATTCGTCGCCGAGTCCGGGACGCGCGCGGGATAAAAATAAATGATGAGATTCGGCTTGAACTCATTGGCGAGTCGCTCTACCGGCTCGGAGGCGAGGCAGACCTTGTGATGGACGAAAGGCAGACGCGTAAGCGCGAGGTCGAGATAATCCATCACTTGTTTATGGGAATGACATATCGTCTGCGCGTCGCCGGTAGGACAGACGAATAGCACGCGGTAGCGGGGGCCGGCGAGTTGCTCCCGCTCCGCCATCAGGCGGCAGGACTGGCCGTTGAGATGCATCGTTTTCTGCACCCGATTATCATCGTGCAGTCCGTAATTGATCAACTCATCCGGGCAATGCAGGAATTGGTATTGCAATCCGGCCCGCAGGGTAAAGTCCCAATCCTCCAGGGTCTGCAGGCGCTCATCGAACAGCCCGATATGCTCGAAGACCTCCGCCCGGACCATCAGCTCATTGCTGTCGATGTAGGGCCGTCCGAGCAGGTATTTGCGGTCATAGACGGTGGGTTCGTCCTGGCGCAGGCGGCCAACGCTCCGGCCATCTCGCATCCCTTCGCAGCGGCACCAGGAGAGGCCGCATTCGGGATGCTCCGTCATGAAGTTGAGCGCGGCCGAGAGGCGTTGTGGCTTCCAGGTGTTGTCGTCATCGCTGAAGCAGAAATAATCGCAGCCGTCCTCGTTCAGTCCCTGCATGATGGCGGTGTTTCGGCCCCGCGTGACATTCCCCCAATTATGCGGGTTGCGGAGGAGCCGCACCCGATTGTCGGCGGCGATCTCCTGCAGGGCCGCTTCCTGTTGAGGATCGTCGCTGGCGTCGTCGCAGAGATAGAGCACCCAATCGTGCCAGTCCTGCGCCTGGATGCTCTCCACCATGCGCCGCAGCATGTCGGGCCGATTGTAGGTTGAGAGAATAATGCCGACTCTAGGCATTCGCCGCCTCCTCAATTTTCCGACAAGCCTTGCACAAGGTTGGCAAAGCCACCTCACGGCGCAACTCATATTTCTTCTGCACCACGATGGATTGGCCACAGCCAGTAATCACCTTGCCTCGCCAGATATCTAAAGAAATTAGCCAGTGGAATCCCATAGCGCCGTCCACCTTAACGTAATTGAATAATTCTCTCATCCCGCCATCGTCACTTTCAGATAGGTGAAACCAGCCTTCTCCAGGAAACCCCGGCAGACCTCGGAATTATCAATGACGAGCGCGGGCTGCAATCGCTGCGCCATCGCTAACTTGTGTTCTGCATCCGCCATATCCGCGTTCGGCTTGAGATGCAACCTTCCCGAGGCCAGCTTGATCCCTACTTCGTGCAACTGTATCAGCGTATGCGGCCGCGAGGTTTCCGTCCGTCCGGAGACACAATGCAACTCCACGTTCTTCGCCTGCCGCAATGCATTGTAGAGCGACCGCAGGGCGGCGCAGTGTTTCTCCTGCCGACCGTTTTTCGGCAGCAGTGTGTCGTCAATATCGAACGTTATCCGGAATGGTTTCGGTTTCATCTGAGCATACTCAATATAGACCTGTCCCCGGCCGGCCGGAGGCAAGCGGCCGACAAGGGCGCATTGGGCGACAGCGTTATCTTGGCAATGCGTCCCGGCTGCTGCCGGGGACAGATTTCCTTGACCTTTTCATAGACCTGTTGCGGTGTGATCGCCGCCAACGCCTTGCACCAGAAGGCGCCGCAGCTCATCTGCGCGTCGTGCGAGAAACAGGGCGCGCAATCGGCCTGACCCTGAAGCGCCTGCACGCTGGGATAATGTTTCATCCGCAATTCGGCCGGGAATGAACCGTAGATCGCCAGGCAGGGGACTTTCAACATCCCCGCCAGATGGACGCCGATAGTGTCCGGCGAGATCACCAGATCGAGATAGCGCCGCATGAAGTCGGCGAGCTGCGGCAGATTGCGGAAGCTGCCGAGAGAGGGTTTGAAGCGGCCCGGTGGCGGCGCGAGATAATGCGAAAACTGATGGTTCCCCTCGCCGTCCTTCCGGTGATAGCCGAACATGCCCAGGTCCAGCGGCCCGCCCAGCGGGCAGACGGTATAGCCCTCCATGGCGAGCGAATTCATCAAGTGGAAAGTCCAGTCCACCGGCCAGCAACGTTGTCGCGCCGAGGCGGCCACGAAAACGCCGACCCAGTGCTCGCCAACCGGCTTGTGCGCCGGCGCCCATTCCGGCATCACATGGTTCTGCGGCTCGAATTCGACGGCATGATCCTCCCGCCGGATCGGGACGTTCACCCATTTGCCGAACATCTCCGCGCCGTGTGTATCATGCGCTTCCGGGTTCCATTCGATGGTGTCCTCGAAATTGACATGATAGTCGAACTGATTCAGATCGTCGCCCTTGATCGGGAAGGGCACGTAAAGCTCCGGGTCTACATACGGGATCGCCGACAGCAGGTTAGCGAAGCGCGGGATGCAGGAAACGCCGATGCGCACCCGGTGCCAGAGCGTATGGATCTTCTTCATCAGCGGCATCAGCATGATGAGATCGCCGTAGCCGCCGGCGCGGATGAGTAAGAGCTTCTTCTTATCCAAATTGTTCGGCGATTTCCAGCGGCGGAAGAGGCCATCAGCGTCGCGGCTCGTGAAACTTCCCAAGGCCTTATTCCCCTGCGCGATGGGCCGGAGTTGATCCAACTCGGCCTGCTTTTCCGGTGCCGCCGCCTGGTACTCGCGCTCGAAACGATCAAGACTCATCCGCCAACGGGCGAAGTCGCGCGCCTGGCGGTCGAGAATGAGATACTCGACGCCGGGGATCAACTTCGCGTCCAGAACGCCGAACGGGATGTCTTCGGTCAGGGTGATGGCTCGCATGTCGCCTCGATCTTCTGCACTAAGACGGATTGGCTGGCGCGCTCTATCACTCGCCAGCCCGGGGACCACCTCAAGAATTCCTCGGCCGCCTGGATGACGCCGACATAGGGCTGCTTGAGATCGTCTAGCCAGAGATAGCCGCCGGGCCGCAGCTCCTCGCCATAGAGTTGGAGATCGGCGGCGACATCTTCATAACGGTGGCTGCCGTCAATCACCACCAGGGAGAAACCGACCGGCACTTGCCCCTCAATCGCCTCCCGTGATGTGGCGGCAACCAACGAAACCAAGCCCGCGACCTTCCATGCCCGCAACGTCGCTTCATTGGCCGCCAAGTCCGGCGAGGGATAGGGTTCGCCATCGGTTCGTCTTTCATAGGCATCTATGGAATAGAGCCGATGTCGCTTCGTCGGCAGCATCTTCAGACAGCGGGCGATGAAGGCGGTCGAGTTCGCATTCCAGGTGCCGATCTCCACCATCCAGTCGCCGTCCCACTTCACCGCCAATTCGATGCCCTTGGCGATGAGTCGCAAGCCATCCGGCTCGATCATCCCCTTGCCGGTGTGTTCCTCAATCAGTTTCTCGAAGTCCATTTCGCCTCTCTCTCAATAGATTCGCATCAATTTATGCGCGTTGAGCGTATCCTGTACCGTCTGCCCCCAATTAGTGACGATGCTCATGACTTCCTTGGCGTCATTGGCAAATTCCGCCTTGTAGACGCCGGTCGAATAGCTCCGCAACGCCGCCGTCACCGTGCCACTCACGCTCGGCAGGGCGTTGCCGGCCAGGACGTAGAGCGTCGCCAGGATGACCACCGCCTCCTTGACATCGCCGGGGATCGCGGCATTATCTCCCCAAGTGCCGTCCACTTCGATGTTTTGCTCCCCCGCCGGCCAGGTGTAGATATGGTCCGGAGTGGCATAGGCGGCGAGATAATCACGGATGCTGCTGCCGGCCTGCGCCACTCGCCGCAACTCCACCTTCGGGCTGCGGTTGGCGGGATAGAGCGCGTAATCGGTGGCGACGTAGGTATAGACGGTCGTCCCCAGGCTCATGGAGCGGATCGCGGTCACGGAAAGACAGGGGTCAATCGGGATCCGTTCGGTGCCGGAGCCGTCGAACTTGCGCGTTTCGGTCACGTTGGCGCCATAGGAGCGGCTGGTCTGCCGCAGGAAATAGGCCTCAGCCGCGTTCAGACGCGCCTGCACGAAGGCGGTGCCCGCGCCCGTCCGCAGGGTGATCCCCTGCCCGGTGATAAAATCGCTCACATCGGTATAGGTTGCGATAGCCATTTCAATCGCTCTTTTTGTCCCGGAGGAGGGTAGGCCCTCCTCCGGGCGATACGGGAGCGGCCAACTCAGGGTGCTCCATCAGTCAGACCAATTAGAGATTTGGGTCGAAGTCGTATAGAATCCCCGCGGACTGCTGGACCTTGGCTTCGAGTGAAATTTCCGTTTCGATATCGCGGGCTACCCAGGAACCGGATTGCGCCACCTCCCGCACATTCAGAGTGCGGAAGTCGGCGATCTTCACAAATTCCTTGCGGATCGCCAGCATGTAGTTGTTCCCCAACGTCCCCGACGTGGCGATCAAGGGATGGATGACAATCGTCAGCGGGCCGAACGGCGACAGGTAGGGAATCGCCGGGGTGCCGACCGGGAATCCGGCCTGTTGCAACCGGACAATGTCTTCGATCCCATAAACGAACTGCGCATTGTTGGTGAAGCCGGCGAACTTGAGCGCCGCCCGCGAGTCGCAGACGATGGTGTCCGGGAAGAAGCCGGTATCCTGCTCGTAGATCGTCGCCAGCCATTGATCGATGATGCCCTTGCGCAGCGTGGTCGTGCCGTGCGTGGTGTTGGTATCGATCCGTGTGGCTTGGATCAGGCCGTTGTAAGTGCCGACATCGCCGATCAATCCCTTGAAGCGGCGGTTGTCGTTCGCTTCGGTCGCTTCGGTGCCCCAAAGGATCTGCTGCTCGATGTCCTTCAGAATGCCCCGCATTTCCAGGTTGACCTGGAAGGCGAGCTCGTCCAGTTGGTCGCCGCCGTAGATGCCGTTCGCGGCCTCCTGCGCGGCCGACAGCGAGATCTTCACCCGGCCGGAGAAGATCTGAGTTGTATTGGTGCGCGTGACCGGCGTCTGTTGCCGCTCGGTCGGTGTCCCGGCTTCGGTCGCGCCCAAATTCGTGGAACCGGCGCGAATCTGCACGTCCCGCCAACGATGCGTGATCGCCTGTGCCTTCGTGTGCGCCAGGTTGTTGACGAACCATGTATCCACCCCGCCGTAGATCGCGGCGGCGTCCTCGAAGCGGATCTCCTTGCCGCCGGAAGTCCCGATGGTCCGGTCGGAGGTCATCACCGCCTTGACAAATTCCTCTTCATGTTCGCGCCATTGCGTGATGGCGCCTGCTATTCCAGCCATTGTCGTCTCCTCAGAGCTTGTGATCGCTGTCGCTCGCGGAGACGCCTCTATCAGGGCAACCTCATTTGGCGAACATGTCCATGGTGAACGCCTTGTTGGAAAGTTCCTTCGCCGTCGCGATCGCGTTGGAATCGCCGGTCGCGATGGCCTCTCGAACTAACTGAAACGCGCTCTCCATCAGACCTTGTTTGCCGGTTGCGTTTTTATCGAATTTCTTTTCAGTCCCCTCCCCTTCGGTGCGCGCCGGCATATTGGAGCCATCCGGCTGCGCTTCCAGCTTCTCGACGCGCGCCCGCAAATCGGCGATCAACGCGTCTTTCTCATCAGCCGATTTCTCGGCCATCTTCTCGTGCTCGGCCGTCTCGTCGCCGCCCATCATGGTCTCCATCGCTCCCATCGCCTGCTTCATGGCATCCATGACGGCGCGCATCTTCTTCTTGGTGTTCGCCGAGAGCTTCGCCCCCATTTTCTCAGTCGACTCCTCGACCGGGGGATCGGCCGGCGGCTCTTTCGTCACGCTCGCGGCGTCCGACTGTGACGCCTCCAATTTTGCGGCTTCCCGCTTCGCCAACTCCTCGGCCACCAGGCGCGCCACCTTTTCCTCGATGGTTTCCGGTGGCGTCTCTACGGCCGGTTTCTCCTCGGCGGCGACTTCCTTCTCCGCCTGTTCCTGGCCGCGTACCGCGTCCAGCGTACTATTGAGGGCGGTGGTCGCTTCGCCGAGTTTGCTGATCGCCTCGGCAAGGGGATCGGATTCCGGTTTCTTTTCGGTTTCTTTAGCGACGACCCATTCCTGCTTCATCGGCACTTCTGCGCCAAGCGTCGCCTTGCCGTCCACAATGGCGTAACTTAGTTTCACGTGGCCGCCCTTGCGTTCCACGATGACCTCGCCGGCCTCCGGAAAGCTCAGGAAGGATTCCAACCAGGGGCCGTATTCGCCCGTCGTCTTGTCCGGCGGGTACTTGGCGCGCAAAGCCTCTCGCACTGCTGATCTCACTTCATCTTCCGTCGCCTTTTCCGCTTCCTGCTCCGGCTCCGCGATCTCGGCCCAATCCTGCGATTTCATCACCGCGCCGAACATCATGCAGTCCGGGTTCGACGCCCGCCCCTTGCGGGTAAGCGCGACGTGATCGAGCGCGCCGGGGTAGAGTTCGTTCACGACCGCGCCGAGTTCCTTGTCGAAGGATTTCTTCGCGATCGCCTTGCCGCCGATGGAACATTGAAAGTCGGCTTTGCCCGATTCCAGCATCTTGAACAGCTTCACCCCGGTCGGCATCTCCGGGTCAATCTCGAATTCCGGCAGGAAGAGGGATTCCGGGCCGCTCGCCTGGATGCCCCGTTGTTGCGCTTCCTCCCAGACGGTCGCGCCGTCAATCACGCCGACGCTCTTGCCGATGGGCACGGTATCCTGATGGTTATCGAGCAGCGCGATCTCGCCGGCCGTTGCCTGCTCCTTCATCTTCGTGATGAAGTCCGGCGACACTCGCTCCTTGGCCTTATCCAGCGTATCGCTGGAAGCCAGCATGGACACGTACATCTGGCCATCACGAACCTCCGCTTTGAAAAAGGGTATGACGGCGTCGAATTTCATCTCTTTGCTCATGGTCTTGTTTCCTTTTTGCTTTCGTTTCGTTGCCGCCGTCGCCACCGCAAATGCCTTCGATTCCGCCTCTTCATCACTCATCCCATCCCGCTTCGCCTCGGCCTGGACGGAGTTGAAAGTTGCTACGAACACCTTCCGCTGCTGATTGCTCAGCTTTTTGATGTGTTCTGGCAACTTCGTATCGTTGTAACCGCTGTACGGCATAGAACTCTCCCCGCCGCCGCCTATCATCCGGCCAAAGAAAAAGCCGCTGTCTCCGCCCGTTAACGGGAACAGCGGCTCTATCTCAAAGAAATACTTGGCTGGCCAGCCTTGTCTCTTTGGCGTATGATGAAATTGTCAGTCCAATGTCAGTTTATGTTTTCGCCTCGTCTCGCTCATTCCATTCCGGTTGAGGTTCCGGCGGGCAGGGCCCCTGTGAGGGAGCGGTTGGATTCTTCTTGATTGCTACGCATGTTGGACACAATAAATACCAGCCAGGCATCACATAGACTAATGTCCCATCTCCATGGATTGAGCATCCATAATAAAGACCGGCGTAAACAGCGCCCGTTTCGGCGCAATACTTCTCAGCCAGTCGAACGGCCGGACTATTGCGCTGTTTAGCGTCAGGAATTGAGCCTTCGCCATTGCATAGGCGGCACCAACCATATGCCTGTTGTCCGCCATTCCCTCCGCAACAAGGACAGACGTCTCGACCCGGCATCAGTTTTCCAGTGAGACGAAAAGGCGGTATTCCTACAGATTCACTCACTTGATCTTTTGTTTCCGGGGTTTCACCCCAAATCGGCAATGACATGACTTTCCTCTCCTATTCCCCTTTCTGTGGGGGAGCGAATTCGGCAAGAAACTGATGGATCAAATCCAACGCGGCGAAGACTTGATCGGCGATCCATTCGCCGCGCACGAACAATGGCGTATATCGATATTCTGGCTTCGCCGACTCAAAGATCAGTGAATGGGTGATTTCTGCCAAAAGCTGCGAGGCCGCTATCAGCGGATTTCCGACCAAGCATCGGGCGCTCTTTCGCAACATATAGGGCGCAATCGGAGGATAGTTTTCAGCCATTCGATGATTTCTCCTCTATTCTTCGAAGTGGGCGTGCTACTTGCACTTGCTTAGGTGGCTCTGGCTGCGCATATGCGTAATCTTTTCTTTCTTTCCTCGTCATCAGATACCAAGCCTTATTTCCCCGCGAGACCTGCGTCGTCGTGCTCCGAACGGATCGCAAGCGATACAGCCGCCACACCCCCTGAAATATACCGATCAAAAGCACCACAATGATGACCGCCCACCCAATCAGCACAAACTTTTCAATCTTTGTCATTTCCATTCTCATCTTTCGGCATCGGCGGAAAGCCGCGTGGCGCGAAGGCCGGCATGGATTCCGCATCCGGGTTCAGCCGCGTTTTAAGAAAACACCTACAATTAGTTTTACAGATGGTACTTCCGTCTCCCGGGACCCGCGTCAACTGCGACGGCAACCGCCAGCCGAGCGCCTCCTCTTCGATGCAAGTCGGGCAGGATTCCAGAATCGTCCGCTGCCAATAGATCTCCTGCGTCTCCGGGATTACCGAGAGCCAGCCCTCGTTAAATACCCCCTGCAGCGCATCGGCATACAGATTCCCCCGCCAGAGCATCCGGGCCTCGCGGATGGCCTCCGGCAGCTTCAGATATTTGCCCTCGGCGTCGCGGATCCATTTCGTCAGGAACTTGCCTTCGTCAACCAACAACTGATCCAACCGCGTCTTGTCGGCCGGGTTGAGCGCGTAATGCCCGCCGGCCCGCATTTTGCCGAGCCGATAGGCCTCACGATAGTTCTCGGCGAAGTTCGCCTTCATCGCGGCGCGGAATTGCTCTCGCGTCAGTTTGCCTTCGCCGTAGAGCCGCACCGTGCGCCTCATCTGATATACCATTTCTTTGTGCAGTTGCGTAATACCTTCCAAGGGATCGGTTCCCGACGTAACTTCCTCGAAGGCACGCTCGACAAACATCTCCAGGCTCTGCCGGGCATTGATCGCCGGATTGTACGTATTCGCCGCCCGTTGCGCGATGGTCAGCGCGGTATCGGCCGCCGCCTCCAGATTCGGCGCGGCTATGATCTCGCGTTCGATTTCGCTGATCGCGGCGCGGATCTGTTTCTGCAACGCGGCTGCCTGCTCTGTCTTCTCAGCCACTGCGGCCGCCTCGACTGCCATTTGTTCCGGCGTCTTGCGCCGCTTCTCCCAGCGATCCAATCCCACTGCCGCCAGGTATGCGGCGACCGCAAGGCCGAGCCATTCCTTCCAATAATCGTTCTGCGCCTGCTCACCACTCTCCCGCGCCCAGGCGATGAAGTCGCCAGTCTCTACCGTTTCCCCATCTTCTTCGGGATCGGCTTTTTGGAATGACCCGTCAGGGCGGGCGAGTCTTTGCCGGAGCGCTTCCCACCTTTTGATGGCGCGTTGCCAACTGCGTTGCCAGATCTCATGGAGCTGGTCGTAACCATGATTGATCACCTCCTGTGGATAGAGTTCGCGCGGCAGGGACTTCTCCAGGTCATGCTCAAAGAGCTTGTCCAGGAGGCGTCCTGCTTCGCGATATTCAGATGAGATTCCCTCAAGATATGCCATTATGCGATTGCCGCCACTTGTCGCTTCGCCAATTCTCCCACCTGCTCGATGGCCCCGCTCAGCACCAACCGCACTGTCTGCGGCGAGTCCTCGACCTCGGCCAGCGCCTTCCGTAAATCCGCCATGAATGCCGCCGGCAGCGCCACCGGCGCAAAGCTCGGTATCGGCCGGCCCTTCTCCAACGCCCGCAGGCACTTGCGACGGAAATGCTTCAGATCGGTCGCCATCAGTGCCCAACGATCCGCCTTTTCCTGCGATTTCGGTACGCCCTTTCCCTCAACCGCCGATGATTCAGCTTCCGGTTTCTCCGGCGCCCCCGCTTCCTCTTCGGCCGCCCGGGACTCTTCCTGAGTCTCCTGCTCCGCCAGCATCTCCGGCGTCTGCACCAATGGCACCGGCCCGTTTGCGGTCACGATGAAGGGAATATCCATCAATCCCTCCTGGATCGGTTCCATGCCGAGTTCCTGCCGGATTTCGTTCCGTGTGATCGCCCCGATGTCGGCGTAGACTTTGTCCGACTGCGCCTTCGACAGGCCCTCTTCCTCATCCTCATCGTGCCATTGCCATTCCAGGGTCGGTTCGCCCACTTCCTGCGCCAGGATATCGTCGAAGAGTTCCTTGAAAAACTGCAGGAGCGGCCCCAAACCCCAGATCTTGGACATCTCCATCTGCCCCTCCTGCGCATATTTGAAGGTGCGTCCCGCCAAACCGATGGTCGTCGGGTTGATGCCGAAGATCGCGCAGGTCAGGTCGGCGAGCCACTGCTGCAGCTTCTCGAACTGCATATCGCCGCGCGGCCGGAACTCCTTGAACGAGCCTTCCGGCCCGAACTTCATCTTGCTGCGCTCGCCCAGGTTGCCTTGCAACTGTGAGTTCCAATACAATTGGAACTCCTCGATCTGCTTCGACGTCCATTCCCTCGGCATTCCCATATAGGCCTCGGGGAGGTTGCCGGAAGTGAACCATTCCAGGTTCCATAGCTCCGATCGGATCGCGGCCTCGACGGTCGTGATCAGACATTCCAGCGGCGGCAGGCCGTAGAGCGAGCACGAGCGCGGGTACATCATCTCGTAGATCATCTCGTCGCTCGTCCATTGCCCGCGTACCTTGCCGTCGATCACCTGCTTGTAGGCTGGCTTCGGCGGTTGGGGACGGAAGCCATGCTCGTCGGCGATAAGCTGGATGGTGGCAGCGTCGAAATAGATCAGCGCATACGGATCGCCGCCGCGAGTTTTCTGGCGATAGAGACAGGCCGCGTCCAACACCAACAGATCCTCGATGAGCGCGCTGACGAAATGTCGTAGTCGCATCGTCGGCCCGCCCAATCCCCCGGCGGTCGCGAAGTAATCCCTCGCGCGTTGCAAGACGGCGTCGCTCACGTTCTTCTTGTCGCGCGGCGCGATCTCCCAGTCCACGCTCATGACCTGGTCCTTGCGTTTGGTGATGCAGGCGCGCGCCACCGGGTAGGCGATGGCCAGCGTCCGCAGCGTCTGATAATTGATGCGCGAGGAGCCGCGCTTGCCGTCGCCGCCGAACTGGAGCGTAAACTGGTTCGCCGCCTCGCGGTCGCGCAGGGGCGAGCCCTTGGCCAGCGACCAGGGCATCGCCTTCTCTGCCGGTTGATAGGGCCGGCCGTAGGCATCCAGAAGTATTGTCTCGGTTGGCATTTTTGAGCATTTCCGCTGTCGCCCTCATGCCTCATTGTCCTTTGTGTCAGGCCGGGGTCGGGTCGGTTTCCTGCGCCGCCTGCTTCGCCTGCGCCTTGCGGAGCAGCACCCCCCAGGCGAATTCCGGCTCCTGTTCTTCCCAGAAGGCCATCACCACCGCGTCGCCATCATCAGTAGAGCGGCCCAGCCGCTTCTTGATGTCATCCTTCGATTCCACCTGGATCTTCGCCCCACTCATCACCCGCCATTTCGGCGCCGTCAGGTCGCCGGTCAAGAACGTATCGGGCGGCAGGGCTACCTCATGCCCGTTCGTCGGGTCCAGCAGCTCCCGCAGGTTCCACCAGGCGGCCGAACGGACGTTGATGAAACCGAACTCGCCGCTCTTGTCTTTGTTGTCGGTGCGCTCGGCGGCGTTGAAGGCAGAGACGTTGAACTTCTCTTCCCGCAGCCCGTCATAGACCCCGGCACCGATGCCGATTACGTCAATCGCCGCCCGCCCGCCGTAAGCGGTCAGGATGCCCCGCACCCGGCCCCGGGTCTGCGCGGTGTCCTCCTTCGAGGTGCGCCGTAACTCTTTGATCGCCAGGCCATAGCGTAAGGCATTCACTGTCCGATCATCGCCGCTGCGGGCCACGTCCACGCCGTCACAGGTGAATTCGCCCCAGTCGCCGGATTCCTGCAATTCGTGCCAGCGCTCGTTGGCGGCCTCAACCCAAGCGAGCGGGATGATGCTGTCCTCGTCGGCAGCGCAGAACTCGCCCAGGCAATGGTTCTGGAAGAGCGCCGAGGCCTCCCCCCAGAGCGCCCGGCATTGCTCCACCCATTCCGCCGAGATGCGGCCCTCCCGAATCGCCTCCTCGCAGGTCACATGGCGCACGCGCCAGGCTTCCAGCCCCGGCTTGCAGGTATGGATATCATGGAAGCGGCCGATCGGCTCGCCCGGCGTGGACATCGCCACCGCCTTGCAGTCGCCGCTTGATAGTGAGCCTTCCGCAGAATCGAAGACGGCGGCCGGGATGATCTTCGCCTCATCGAAGCTGAACATTAGGTTGTCGGCATGTGCGCCTTCAGCGGATTCTTCGTCATTCTGCGCGCTCGCCATGCAGAAGGCCTCCCCGGTCGCCAGCTTCAGGTTCAGCGTCAGCAGCTCCGTCTTCGTGTCGAACGGTTCGCGGTGGATCGCCTGCCATTTCAGCTTGCGAGACCACTTGTGGATCTCCGGCCAAAGAAAGTGCCGCAGTTGCCGCCAATGCGAGGCGGTGCAGGGCGCCTTCCAATCCTCACCCTCGCGGGTGAGCGCGAAGTGGAGCACGTTCCAAGCCTCCATCGCAGTCTTGCCGAGACCGCGCGGCCCGCGCACGGCATAACGTTGATGTGCGTCGATCATCGCCATGCTCTCGGCTTGGTAGGAGGCCGGCCGCTTGCCCGCCGGCCAGTCAATGCAGTCATGGATGAAGGCCTCGCGGTCGTTGCGGTAGCGCAGCCGGAAGGCGCGCGGGGTGTACAGCAAATTCGCGCGATCCTGCTCGCTCATCCGGCTATAGACTCGGTCAACCGTCGCCGTCGCTATGGCTTCCCTCCTGCATCAGCGCCGCCAGGCGCGCCTTCTCCTGTTCGGGCGTGAGGATCTGGAGTGAGATCGCCCCGCCGCCGGGGCCGGAATGCTCATTCAGCACCTTCTGCACATTCTTCCATTTCTCAGACATGCGATTGCAGAGATAGAATATCCCTGCCACTACATTGCCGGATTGCGCCGCTAGAAAGAGCGCGTCTTCGATGAGTTCGTGCGCGTCCATTTCGGCTTGGTCAACCGCAGCGGCAAAATCCAATTCCTCTTTCATGTATTGCCGCACCGTCTCGCGGGTGATCCCGACCGCTTCGGCTGCCGCGCCGCGCCGCGCCCCTTCCTGCAACAACTTAAGAAATTCTCGCTTTTTTATTGCACCAAATTTGTAAGACTTTCTCATCTTAGCGCCGCCGCGCGCCCAGTAAATCGGTCGGGGTTTCCTTGCCGCTCGGCAATTCCTTTAATACTTTCCCTCGTTTGATTCGCTGCCGCAGGCCATCGGTGCCGAAGAGCACAATTTGCTTTGTTTTTTTCGCCATCAACCAAAACCAGACGAGTGATTTGTAGGGATTAGCGTAAGCATCTAAATCCGCCAAAGCGAAGGATTCGGTAATATCGGAGAAAGGCCATTTGTCGCAATCGGCTAGGCGAATATCGGCGTTGGGGAGGCGTTCGTGAGCGGTTTTTAATCTTTCTTGGTCAAGGTCGGCGCCATAGATTTTCCGATCCGCATATAAGGCAATGGCAAGGTCGGCGTCGCCAATGAATGGTACATAAGCCGCCCCAGGAAGCGCCTTAGCACAAAGCGCCTTTCGTAAGAGCAGCTTGCGATGGATATCGACGTGTTGTTTCTGGCCAGTATTCATACTCAGTTAACCCGGCGTGCTTTCGCAGGTCTTCCTTGATGTAAAATGCCTTTTCCAAGCTCCTCAAGAGTTCCATGGCCTGCTTGCCGAAGCCGAGCCAATCAATCTCTTTCGTAAGCGGATGATAATTCAGCATCCCGACTTTATATTGATCTACGAATCCAGCCGTCTGCCGGATGATCTCCAAAGTTGTTTCCGGTTCGATTACCGGCTCCAACGAGACCCAAGTGAAGATTCCTTTCTCATGCGCTTGCTTAAGCGATGCGATTCTCTCCTCCGGCCGGGCCGCTTGCGGTTCCCATTCCAGAGAGGGAGCATCATTCAAGAATGTTAGTGTGCAAGCAAAGGCATCGGCATCGCCGAGCAAATCGAAGTCGCGAACGGCACGCAAGCCGCCTTTAGTAAGAATCTGCACGCCGATGCCATGGCGATGCGCGATCTCGATGGCCTGTCGGGTAAGGCCAAGTTCGCTTTCAATCGGCTGGTATGGATCGGTCGAAAAGCTGAGCAGAATATTATTGATCCGGCCCGATAACTTTCGGCAATCCTTTTCAAAGGCCGCGAGAATGTCTTTCCGCGCCTTCGGCTTGGCGTGGAATTCTTCCCGATCAGTAAAGAGTGCATTGGGGGCGTAACAATAGGCGCAGCCATGTGCGCAGCCTCGGTAGAGATTGGCCGCCCAGGGTGCGTATTCTTTTGCTTTGCCAGCAGGTTCATAGATGATTCCCATCGGTTGCCTCCTTGGTATAGTCTTCCTACTTTCATTATACCAAGCAAGCGCCTATTTGTCAAGTGGTTTCGTCTCGGTAGATTGCCAAAAACCTCTTTATTTCTCCCTTCCTCATACCCGCGTCACCTTCGCCTCCCGCCCCCAGCACTTGACCCTGAAATGCTGCAGCCACATCGGGCACAGCTCGCAATACCCCAGGCGGCAGGCGACGATCCGCCGCCAATAGCGCCGCGCCGTGGCTTTCAGAATCCCGCGTGACATCCCTTATCCTCTCTTCCGCGCGGGCCGGTCGGCGATGTTGCTGCATCTCGGCTTCCGGATAGCTGCGGCGGCCCGCGCGTTCCTCATAACGCGAAAAGCGGCGAGCCTCCTGCGCCCATTGGGATCGCGCCCGATGGAAACAGGAAACCCGCCGCCGGTGTCCGACTAGCAGATCATGTTATAGAAAGCGCCCCGGCCGGTGATCGGCCCGCCGGAGGGATTTCAGCAGGAGACTCGCTCTTTGATTCTCTTTACCACATTAGGCTAGCATATTCTAGCGGCAAGCGCAAGACTCCTCTTTCACTTCTTCACTGATTCAGAAATCATCCAATGAAAGATTTCTCTCTATGATTTCCCGCAAGGCTTTCTTGGCTCTTTTTTCGCGATTTTTTTCACTATCATTGAGCCAGCTCCAAGCCCAAGCAATTGACTTCTCTTTCATTTCCGACGATTGCAATCTTTCCGGTATCGAGGAAAAATCGCCGGCGATTAATCTTTGCGCCAAGGCAGTATTCTTTTGCGCCAACATCTTTTCCGGTCTCTTCGTCATGCCTGGCGGCCTCAAGATATAGACGATCATTCCCAGCGCATTGAGCAGCGCGAAAAATAAATAAAAGCTTTGATCGTCTTGCGTTTTCGCCGCGCAGGTCATGATCGCGCAGAAGAGAAAGGCGCAGATCATCCAGATTCCCATCGCCGCCTCCTTAAAACAAGCCTAGGAACTTTTTTCGCTGTGGCGTCTTACTCGGCGCGTATTGCATGATCTCCTCCCAGGAGACCAAGGCTGCATCGGATTCGCCCCAGCGCGCCAAGAGGAAGTTCATGCCTGCTTCCACACTTAGCTCGGGTTGTGTGAGAATAGTTCCATATAATATAGGCTCGCAGGCATTGGCAAAAGCTGAGATCACCAAGCGATCCCACAAGGGATTCTTCAGTTCCGTCGAAATGACTTCCTGTACCCGGATCGGGATCGAATCGCTGGCGTAGCTCTCCCAAGGCTCGATGTCTTCATAACTATACCATTTGAAGTCATACATATTGGACAGATATCTTCGTAATCTCAGATTTCTGTTGCGTAGTTGCGTACACTTCATCCACTTGCGCCAAGCGTACACTTTTTCTACCGGCAACTCTTCATAACCACATCGTTTTGCCACTTCGATGCGAGGACCGCTCTGGAATTGGATTTTTCTCGCGAGATATCGTCTTTGCGAGGTTTCCAGTCCGATCTCTTCCGCCAGCCGATTGGAGGTTTCATACTCCTGCAAGCTTAGTTGGTAGTCCAGATCGTTCGTCAGCATCTCTTCGATGCTGACCGGGCTAATGCCCTTCTTCCGCTCGATTACATACTGTACCACTGTCGCCATTTTTTTATCTCCTGTATTTTATTGAATTATGGATATAGTTCCTCTTTTTTCGGGAGGCGGATTTTCGGCTGCGGTTGGATCTCGAAGAGCCGCCCGGCCTCCAGCACGAAGGTAATCTTGCCGAAGTTGCTGACCGCCTTGAGCGCTTCCCAGGCGGCGATGATCTTCTGCTGCTCGTCGGTCAGGTCGGGCATGGGGTCTCCTGTCATTTCAACGACTCAGGTTGATAACAACGCTCTTCACGGCAATCGGCTCGGAGGAAATGTGAAGGATTTGACCGCCAACCACATAGTGTTGATGATAAATCCCCTTGGTATCCCACCAGAAAATGTATTCGCTAGAATCGCCGTACGTGCCATCGTCGCCCAATACTTCGCCGGTTCGTCGTTGTCTCCCTTCGGCTAAAACGGGAATTCCATAAAATTCACTATCAACATACTGCCCATCCATCGCGGCGATGGTTCTCGGCGACAATCGCTTATGGCTACTGGACACCTTGCCCCGCACCGTCGAATACATCAGCACCTGGCCGCTGTAGGCGCTGATGACGTAGAGATGCTGGATCGCACCGATGCGATTGTCTTCTTTCAGGCGGTCAACCAAGTTCTGCTGCTCGACCGTTCGCCCCGCGATATTCGTCTTCACCGTCGCGGTGGCTTTCTTCAGGATAGGACTTGGAGGAGAGGCGCTTTTCGTCTCCGCGCAACCGCCCAGACAAAGTCCTGCCATTCCGGCCGCAACTACCAAAAACCATTTCATCATTCTCATTCCTCCGTGTAGCTTCGATATTCGCGCGGCAAGGGCTGTTTCGCACCTGCCGGTAACGACCCGATATTGGTGAATTGCCAGTTCCATTTCGCCATCTGACTGTTGTATTCCGCCGCCAAGGTGTTGTAGCTTGCCTTCACGCCCGCGACCTCAGACTGCCAGACACTCATCTGCTCGCGATCTTCCCGCGCCCACTGCGAGCGTTTCTGGCCTTCATAATCTTGCTCCAAGCGTCGAATGCGGCTTTGATATACTCCGATGTCAGCCTGCTTCTTGTCCAGGGCGGCGGCCGCATCCTTGAACCATTCGTATTTCTGGAGCAGGACCGCGGGATCTATTTCACGCGCCACGACGTTGGCCGCCTTACGGGCGTAGTTTGCTCCGAAAGAGATTATGCCTCCCGCGACGAGTAGCGGGAAGAAAGACAAAATCCCCAAAACGATCAACACCCAATGCCATGTCTTCATTCAACTCTCCTTTTTCTCATCATTTCCCTCCCCGCGCCATCGCCGTCATTGCAATCGCGGCCGCATCGGTCAGATGGTCGCTTCCTCGCAGACCCGTCAGCCGCCCGATGATAGCCGCCACCTGCGCTTTGCTCGCCCGGCCGTTCCCGGTCGCCGCTTTCTTGATCGTCTGCGGCGGGAAGTTCAGGAAACACACCCCGGCGCACTCACAGGCGGCCTTGACGAGGTCATGCTTGCCGCGTTGCGCCATCCCCACTCCCGGGCGGCGATCCCCGGCGCCGGTGAAGGGCCGCTCGGTGGCCGCAACGTCAATCGGCCCCTGCTCATCCAGGACGGCCGTGACAAGCGTATAGAGCTGGTGGAGATCCAGCTTCGTCCACTCCCGCCAGAAGACGGGTTGAGGCATGTCGCCGTCAATCTCCTTCAAAACGACGAGCGCGCCGGGATTGCCGAGGTCGCAACCGAGGGTTCTCATTTCACCTCCAGTGCCTTCACCCATCCTTTCAGTTTCCGAATCTCGCGCTCGCATTCAACCTTCGTCATCTTCGCCTCCTATTGCAAGTCCGAATCGTCCAGGATTTGGTTGATGTTTTCAACCGCAAGGGCATGGGAATTGCGAATACTAACCATCACCGCATATTCTGGCGTATTGGGTTTCATGTGGTCATCTAGGAGACCGTCTATTATTTCAATCGAGGTGTTATGCTCATCCCGCAGCGCCTCCACCCGCGCGCGCCAGAGTTCACACCGTGCCTCTAGAAACGTGAGGTAATCTCCTAAGGCACTAAAATCCGGGTCTTGCCAAACAGCCTTCGCTTCCCGCACCTTTTCGCGTAGCTGGTCAATCATTTTTCCGCTCCACGATCAGGATATCGAAAAACTTCCCATCGGCGGCGGGGCCACCGAGAGCTTCTCGTAAATCTCCGTGCCCCCAGATCGTCGCACTAAATTCATCACCTTTCACAGGGTTCAGATGAAGAGGGAAGCCGAACCTATTGTCATGTGACATCCTACACTCGCACTCCACGCGCACCACGTCGGGTAGGTCTGCGAGGGCGGATTTGAGTTTCTCTAGCGCATTATGAGCTTCCAGCGCATAGTCTGGATTATCATCATCTATATCAAGTATATGTGTTCGTAATACTTCCTCCCCCGCCTCCTTCACCCGCAATAGGTCAATCATGGTTTTGCCTCCTCCACGCGCACCACGTCGGGCAGGTCGGCGAGTGCGACTTTGTATTCGTCCACTTCCTTGTGCATTGTTTCGCTCAATGGTGATGGCACAGGTAATCCCATCAGGCCTGCCGCTCGTTTGTAGCGCAATAATAGGGGCTGCCCCGCCTCCTTTACCCGCGCCAGTTGCGCGCGCAGGGCCGCGTTCTCCGCCTGGAGGCGGCGGATTTCGGCGGCTGCGGCGGTCGCAAATTCTATGCGGCGTTCCAATTCCTTTTCAGTCATGGCTTGCTCCTTTCGGGTAGACCTTCACTTCGACGTTCTGGTTGGCGTAGGGCAGGAGTTTGTCGCATTCCTCTCCCGCATCAAATCGAATCGCGGCCCTACCCAAACAAATGAGAATTACCTCCACCCAATGTGGGTAAATAAATTGTACTTCTTTCCTAATATTCGCATCCAGCGTCACAATCGGCGCGTCGGGAACAGGGACAGTCTCGGCGTATTTGGCATAAAAGTCTAAGGCTTTCGGTATCAAGCTATTCCAATGACACGAAGCCAACGCGATTGCCTCGTAATGCTTTTTCGCGTCATCAACCAATTCTTGTATCGCGGCTCTCCCGACATTATCCTCAACGTTCATCGGTTTCCTCCTGCTTAACCAAATAGACTTTTTTGCGATTGGGAAAATAGGTGAGCACGTCTTTATTGGCTTCATTGAACGCGTCAATGGCCTTTTGGAGATCATCTATACCAGTGAAATGATCGGCAGCATCCTCGAACATATCCTCAGTAGCGCGCTCCATAATGTCTTCTATATCGAGTGGGCATGGGGGAGCTGCTACGCAGGTGAAAAGCCATATTGGAGCAGACATACCGCCATAATATTTCGGGTCATAATCATCAAGCCATTCTTCGAGTTCATCCATGTCAAAAAAGTATTTATTAAACGGCTCACTATAAAAAGCGCCATCCCAGTCGGTAACTTTCTCTGCCTTCTCGAAATCTTCTCGTAACTTCTCTGCTGTATCAACTATCTGGCAGGCGCGGCATATCAAATATCCTTTATGTGTTAGCTCTGCTCCGCACCTGTTGCACACAGAAGAGCCACAGCATTTCTCCGCTGCTCCTTTCGCGTCAGGCCAATATGTACCTCCAAAAACAATCCCGCACTTCCCGCAGGCGAAGATGTTAGTTGCTGTGCCATCAAGCTTGTAAAGCTCAAATGCGTTCATCCGTCCACCTCCAGCAGTTTACAGATTTTGTGAGTCTCAATTTATCTCCGACTTTGAATCCATCAAAAGCTCCCATTTTATCTCCTTTCCTGACTTTGCCGGGCGGCTGGCCGGATTTGAACCGGCTTGGACTGAACCGCGTACCACATTTCTGTGGCCTCCCTTTTCGGGAAAGTTACCGATTCATCATGTTATGCAGTCCTTGAACTCTTACACCCGGTCAGCGTGTTCCCACCAACGCCGCAGCCGCCCAACCTTTTAGATCATACAATTGCAACGATTGTCCTCTGGCTTCAACCCCAATGCCGCGAAGATGGCCGGCGTTTCTTTGCAAATCCCAATCGAAGACGACAACCCCGCCAAGTCACTCAACGCCTGCTGGTAGATCGCCACGCGCTGCTCAAATGGCAGCCGGTAGGGATGTGAGCCGCCGTCGGATTGTCGCGTCAGCAGGGCCGCCAGCGCGCGCTGTACCTCGTTGCCATTCCTCAGGTAGCGGTAATGCGCGGCCGTGGCGCGGAGGGTTCCCAGAGTGATGCGCTCATACGTGCCGCTATTTCCATAGGCTTCCATGCGCTGGATATCTATCCCGAAATCCTGATAGATGATCGGGTCAATTCTCAAGCGAACTCGCCAACGATGCGCACGCGCCCACTTTGCCGAAACCAGAATTTCATACATATTCGGCCCAATAGGGCGATGATTATACATATCCTGCCCCACGCTAAAACTCAGTATCACCCGTTCCGTCGGCTCCATATCTTTGAGGATCTCCGCTATCCGATTGCTCTTCGTCACCAGCAAGAGCGTATGCCGATCCTGCTTGCGGAAGAGTTCGATGAGCCGGAGCGACGCTTGCGCGCAGATGTCGGGGGCGAAGGAGTCGGAGAGTTCGCCCGCGTTGAGAATAAGGCCTTTTGCGCCCTCTCGCACCTGACATAAAGCCGTACACATGGCACTATTCGTGATGCATTGACATTCCTCTTGCAGACGGCAACGCTTGAGCCACTTCCCAACATCCGCCTCCATAGCCGGCAAGTCCGTCTCCGTGATCGGGGAGGGGAAGCCGAATCT
>ERZ1292629.236-Hain-H43-01um-R1-236-length-58898-cov-15_pt1 | contig 58898 bp, 63 predicted proteins | sample MGYA00564399_ERZ1292629 | MGnify/ENA primary metagenome ERZ1292629 (study PRJEB36523, sample SAMEA6512636) | groundwater metagenome | collected 2019-01-08 | study: AquaDiva: Metagenomics assemblies of 32 groundwater samples
TTTTGGGGTTGCCGAGTGAAGCGAGGCGGTGGCGGGGCTTTCTCGGAGCGTATGAGGCAGTTTCAAGCCACCACGCGCTCCGCGCGTGCGAGACATTACCGATTTTGAAAATAGGTTCGAACTTGGTACAATAAATGCACCAACACAGAAATTGCAAGTTTTTGTTGTTCCCCTCGCGGAGTTTATCCCGACGCAGGAGGGACTTGGCGAGCGCTTCGTGCGGTTGTTTCAGGGCAAAATTCTCTGGGAAGAATACAAGAACATTTTTATCAGAGGGGTTAGATAGCCCTTGTTTTTGTTGCCTGTTTTGGGCTTGACGAATAGTCCGTATTGTGCTATACTTTTTGCATCGACAGGTCGAAAACTTGTCGGGCCATTAGTGGGTTCTTCTCGGACTCACATCGCTACGCTTCCGAACTAAATCGGTTGTATGATCCATAACGGTAATGGGAAATCTCTTGAAAGGAGATAAACATGAGAAATCCAAACCCGGAGTACATTGTCAACCTTATCACCCAGCTCATCGGCGCAGATATCCTCAAGAGTCTCGCTGATCACTGGCTTGATTACCCCTCCTTGTGGGCTATCCAACAAGTGGTAGGTCGAACAATCGAGTCGAAGCTTGATTCCATGCGAACGGAAACACTCGCGGGAATCATCGAGTACAGCGATGTGCTCGTTCCAGTTGGGAAACCCCTGATTAGGCGCTGTGAACGACTCCAAAATTACTTCGACCAGACAACTAAGTGGCCCCCTGGAATGAAAAGCTCCGGTCGAGCACTTTTACACGAACTGGCGTTCGTGACACTGCTTATGATCATCATGGACATGATCAAGCAGGAAGAATACAAGGTGGACAACGAGTTGATAGCTGAAGAACGCGAGTGGGAGGAATTCTGGGCGCGTTTCAACCTTCCACGCAATCACTCCTTGTATGGGATGCCACCAGAAGTGAAATTCTGAGGTTAACCCACGTCCATTCAACAAGCTCAATACTTCGGTATTGGGCTTTGCTTTTTTTGTATTTGCTTTGCGAATTCTTGGATTGAATGCCGCCAAAGAAAATTTGATGTTTTTAAAAAGTTTATGATATACTAGAAATAATTAGTAATTAATTTTTTATGAAAAATGTAACAATTTATTCAACTCCGTCTTGTCATTTCTGCCGTCTGGCGAAAGATTTTTTTAAGGAGAAAAATATTGCTTATACAGAATATAATGTGGCTGGCGACGCAGGAAAAAGGAAAGAAATGGTAGAAAAAAGCGGACAAATGGGTGTGCCAGTTATTGTTATAAGTGATGAACTAGTGATTGGTTTCAATAAGCCGAAAATAGTTCAATTGCTTGGACTTTAATCTATCTCTAATATACTATATCTCCCAGTGGGCCCTCGTAGTTCAACGGATAGAACAGTTTCGTCCTAAGAAATAGATGTAGGTTCAATTCCTGCCGAGGGCACAAAGTTTTGATTTTTTTGTCTATTTTTGTTAGTATTTATTTATGTCGCCGGAAGAAAGAGAGCTTTTAAATAGAAGCGTTAGTTTGGCGGAAGATAATAATAAAATGTTGCGCTATATAAAGAGCTCAATGCGCTGGTCAAGTATCGCTCGGGCCATATATTGGATATTTATTGTTGGTTCTGCCGTGGGCGCTTTTTATCTTATTCAGCCCTATACTGATCAAATAATGAAGGTATATAATGAAGTAAAAAGCAATCTTTATAACTTGGATACCATCCTTCAAGGTGTTAAGAAATAATAGTCAAAATAAATAATATGCCGAGGTAGCTCAGTTGGCAGAGCGTTCCCCTGAAGAGGGATAGGTCCGCAGTTCGATTCTGCGCCTCGGCACCAGAAAAAATTCTTTCTAGATTGATTTCACTTTTATGTTATTTTTCTTTTCTTTGTCTACTTTTTTGATTTTAACAATGAGAAGACCGTGTTTTTCCGTCGCCTCCACTTCTTCTGGTTCCACTTCGGCCGGCAGTGATATGGTTCGAGAAAATTTTCCCCAATAAAGCTCTTTAGAAAAATAATTATTTTCATCTATCGTCCGGCTTTCTTCACGATGTCCCTTGATGGTGACCAGATCGCGAGCGATTGATAGTTCCAAATCTTCTGGCTTCACCCCAGCCACCATAGTCTCTACGAAAATGTCGGTTGGAGTTTGATAAACATCCACTGCCAATTCTGCTTCTTCGTTTTCTTCTTCAATCCAATTAGCGCCTCCTTTTTTATCCCGAGTCTCTTTATTATTACCTTCCACTAAATTTTTTTTTGATTCCTCATATTCTTCCTCGACGTTAACACCTCCGGTTAGTCTCTCCCAAAAACTTCTTTTTTTATTCATATTTTTTTTTAATTTAACCCGCGCCTTGGGCGGGGCCAGTTGATAAATTTAATCCATTCTTCTTACTTTTTCAAAAAGCAACATTACAATAATAGTGACAACCCACAAGAAACTAAATACTTTTAAAATATCATTTTCGCCATTCCTTATTATAAGAAAATTAAAAACACTATGCAAGGCAATAGCGAATATAAGACCGATAATGGGATATAATTTTCTCTTAAATCCCTCCAGATGCAATGAAATCCCCAGCGCCACGCCTAAAATTCCGCTTGAGACGGTATGGAGCAAGGTGGACCCTAAGAATCTGAGCCCTCCCGTAAGCAAGCCCACTGTATTTTGACCGAGCGAGAGTGGTTTAATCAAAAATAGGGTATTTTCAAGAGTGGCAAAGCCCAAGGCGGCGGTAATTAGGTAAATAGGCCACTTTATGGCTTCATTGATGTAATTTGTTCGATATAGCACTGCCATCACAGCCAGATATTTAATTATTTCTTCGGCGCTTGCCCACAGCACGATTTGACCTTCGGGTGAGCTTATCTGAGTTTGTATAAATTTTTGAATCTGGATAACAAAAATTACCGATATCATTCCCGCAATGAAGACTACTATTAAAATTCCTTTAGGCTCCGGTTTTTTAGATTCTTCTTTGAGCCAAAACCATAGCCATAAAAGAGAGGGGATAATTCCGCCTAGAAACGCTAAACCTAAAATTTTAGGGTCGTTAGTTAGCATGGTGTTTACCCTGAGCGCAGTCGAAGGGCCATTTCTCGACCATTAACAAATTATTTTTTTCTTTAGGCAACATTGACCAGATTTCTTCTGTGACGAAAGGCATAAAAGGATGAAGCGCTCTCAAGAGTATATGCAGATGTCTATAAATAAGTGTTTTTGCGGAGATAACATTTTTTTTCTCTAAAATTTTTTTCTTTGATCTCTCAATAATAACATCTGCAAAAGTATGCCAGAAATATTGATAAATCTTTTCCGAAACTATCGAGAATCTATATTCACTCATTTCTTTTGTTATGTCTTCCATTAAAGCATTTAATTCCTCTTCTGATTTCTTATCTTCGTTGTCATAATCAGCAATCTTTAAAACTTTAAAATCTTCTATATTTTCGAGTACAAATCTTGCCACATTCCAAATTTTGTTTGCAAACTTTGCATAACCGCGAATGTCGTTTTCATTTAATTTCAAATCGTTTCCCGGGGTATTACCCACGACCATCGCCATCCGGAGCGCGTCGTTTCCGTATTTTTTAATAATGCTTAACGGATCGATGGCTTTTTTCCCGAGTGATTTAGACATTTTCCTGCCATCTGTGGTGCGGACCATACCGTGAAAGTATACAGTTTTGAAAGGCACTTCGCCGAGCAGATATTGCGACATTAAAATCATTCGCGCAACCCAAAAAAAGATAAGGTCGTGTCCCGTCTCTAACACTGTAGTCGGATGGTAAGTTTTCAGGTCGCCTGTTTTTTCCGGCTGGCCCGCCGTAGTTTTGACGGAGGCGGGCCAGCCCAGCGTGGAGAAAGTCCATAATCCCGAAGAAAACCAAGTGTCCAGGGTATCTTCGTCTTGAACCCAGCCCGGACCTTCAGGCGCTGTTAGGTCGCAATATATTTCATTATTCTTATACCATACCGGAATTCTGTGCCCGTACCAAATTTGCCTGGAGATGCACCAATCACGCAAGTTTTCTATCCAATTAAAATAAACCTTTTCAAAATAATTTGGGATGATTTTTATTTTACCTTCTCGGACCGGCTCCAACATCAACTCTTTGAGTGATTTAGGCTGTAATTTATTTTTGCCCGCCGAAATTTTTTTATTTACATCTACGAACCATTGAAGCATAATTTGCGGTTCAATGATTCCGCCCGTGCGTTCAGCCGTGGCGATTCTATTTACATAATTTTCATCAACCGAAATTAACAATCCTTTGGTTTTTAACTTCTCAACAATTTTTTCTCTAGCATCGGCAATTTTCATTCCAGCGAATTCACCGGCTACCGGAAGCAATTTCCCGTATTTGTCGATAATTTGCTCTTTATCTAGTTTATGTCTTTCGGCAATGTCAAAATCAATCGGTGTATGCCAGGGAGTAATGGTCATTACTCCTGTGCCGAATTCCATATCGATAATTTCATCTTTTATCACCGTGGCTTCGATTGGTCCATTGATCCATTCCAGTTTTATTTTTTGACCGGAAGCATAGTCTGTGTATCTTTTGTCTTTCGGATGCATCACCACGTATTTATCACCAAATTTCGTTTCCGGTCGAGTCGTGCCTATTTCAAAAGGCCCGTATTTAAATGTATAAAATTTATTTTTTCTTTCTTCATAAACAATTTCATCATCCGAAATAACTGTTTGTCCTTTGGGATCCCAGTTTACAATCTTGTGTCCTCGGTAAATCAATCCGTCATCGTACATTTTTTTAAATGCGGTTTTTACGGACAAGTTACGAGTTTCGTCCAAAGTAAACGCTTCCCGTGACCAGTCCAGCGTTGCTCCCATCTTTTTTGCTTGGTTCACAATTGTATCGTGTGATTCTTTGGCAAATTTTTCTACGCGTTTTAAAAATTTTTCCCGACCCAGGTCATTTTTATGAATACCTTCTTTTTCCAATAATTTTTCAACTTTTGACTGGGTGGCTATGGCCGCATGGTCTGTGCCTGGAAGCCAGAGCGTCTTTTTGCCTTGCATTCGCGCTTGACGAATCATAATGTCCTCTATCACAAGCATCAGCGCATGCCCGGTGTGTAAATTGCCAGTTACATTTGGTGGAGGAAGGACCATCGAAAAATGCTCTGCGTTAGCTTTGGTTATTCCTTTTTCGACACATACATCTGGATTAAAAAAACCGCTATCTTCCCATAGTTTATAAATTCTTTCTTCTGTTTTTTGGGGGTTGTAGGGTTTGAGCAACTTTTCGCGCATCTTCAAATAATATCACACTAAAGCCTTAAATTGCCAGTTGCTTTTATGCTATCTGATTTAGGAACTTTCTTTTTATTTTTTATATAATTTAAATATCCAGCGATGCCGATCATTAGAGAATTATCTCCCGAGAGTTCTTGGGTGGGGAACAGGAGTTTGACCTTGGGACTTATTTTGTCTTGGCGAGGGTCTGTCAGTTTTTTCATTTCACTTCTTAAGTATTTGTTGGCAGCCACTCCGCCCGCCACGATGAGAGTTTTCGCGCCGTATTTTTCTATTGCTTTTTTTGTTTTATAAACTAAACATTCAATCGCGGCATTTTCAAATTCCAGAGCTATTTTGCTTTTTGTTTTTCGGTCTAATGGGCCGATTTTTTTGATCAGATAAAGAACGGCTGTTTTTAATCCGGAAAAAGAAAAATCAAAATTCTGGCTGTGCAACATAGGTCGGGGAAGGAAAAAGGAGAAATCAAACCTTTCAGGGTCGCAATTTTCCTGCTGGAAAATTTGCTCAGTCCTCGGACCGTCGTCCTGCGGAGTCCCTTCAAGGTTTATTTCTCTCTTTTTCCTTAAAGATTGTTTTTCTTTCGTTCTTTCCTGTTCCGCTAGTCTTGAAATCTGGGGTCCGCCGGGGTAGGGAAGATCGAGCATTCTGGCCACTTTGTCAAAAGCTTCACCGACTGCGTCATCTAAGCTCTCACCGATAATTTCATAATTCATCCATTTTTTAGTAAGCACTAATTGAGTATGTCCGCCGGAAACCAAGAGAGACAAGATTGGAAGTCTTATTTTTGGCAATGTGAATTTTCTCTTCGGCCCTAGACCTATGGACGAGGCTTTATTTTTTCCAAACACGGAAAGGATGTGTCCTTCCATATGATTTATCGGTATCAAAGGCACATCCCATTTTTTGGCTAAATCTTGCGCAAAAGAAATACCTTCCCAAAGACACATTTCTAATCCTGGACCATAAGTCACAGCTATTGCATCTACTCCCTTGTCTCGCCGAAGCTTAGCAGAGGCGGATTTTTCTTTTTTATCCAACTTGGCTTGCTCCAAGCTTGCCCGCAATAAGATAGGTAAATTTTTTTTGTGTTCTTTTTTGGCAAGCACCGGATAAACTCCGCCGTAGGGTAGGTGGATTTTTATTTGCGAATTCGAACTGTCTGCCAACACTTTAAAGGAAGCGTTTGCGATATTTCCTTTTGCCTCCATTATGCTTATACACGTGTCGTCGCAGGACGTTTCAATTGAGAGTATTTTCATGTGTCTCTTTGTTTGAAAATGCGCGAACCTTCTTTGAACGAAAAACCGGCGGCATTTCTTAAAATCATTGTATCAAAACTTTTGGAAAACGCCAATGGCACAACGCCTTCGCGCCTCGCCTTTGGCGGGGCTACGCCTCAACAAAATTTTCTTCTCCAATTTTTAATTTTGCGCACGCCAGTTTTTCAATTAAGTAAGAAGAAAATTTTGTTTCGGCGTTCTGCCCTATCCGACAACGGATGCGTACAAATCCGACAATTCCATCCTGTCTCTCAATGGAGGTGGAAGAGGAGCGCACAAGTAAGCAAGTACAAGAGAGCATGGGAGTGGTTCGTTTACGAGCCACTCCCAATTTTTATTAAATCCATTTGACTTTATTAAAAATCAAAAGTCATAGATAAAAAGTTTTTTGTTTTTTTGCCCTTTTGTTGATTTTAGCTCAAAAATTTTATTCGGTTTTCTTTTGGAAAATTCAAAATCACATGAAACAACTCTTGAGCCAACTTTTAATTCTCTTTCAAATTTTGGTAACAGTTTATCTAAGGCTTCTGGAAAAAGATACAAAAAAACATGAGATGCTGAAGAAATATTTATCTTAAAAAAATTTCCATATAAAATACGTACATTTTTTGAAAAAGAAAAAATATTTTTTATTTTAGCAAGTAAAAAAGGAAAGGGGGCAATTTCAATACCAATACAAGAAATATGCGGATCTACCTTTGTCGCCGCAAAAAGAACACGTCCATCCCCACATCCCAAATCAAAAAGAACACTTTTTTCTTTTAATTCTAATGCTGAAATTATTTCATTCAAAATTTTCTTTCGTACTGGCACAAAAGGTATGAGCGAGAAAAGTGGAGTTAAAAGGAAGACAAGAGAGAAAAACATAAGTAAAAACAAAAGAAAAATTAAGATATAGTATAAAATTATCATAAAAATATAGTATCATTTTTTTTAGATTTATTCCAATTCAACCCTTGAGATAAAAACCCGCCCGCATTCCCCCAAACCCCCTGCGAGCAGAATTCCGAATCTCGCCGAATTTAGAAAAATAAAAGCCCGCCCGCATTCATTTCCCAGACCCTTTTCTGTGGGCGGAATCCGAATTTCTTTTTGGCGAGGCGGGCCATATGAATTTAATGAACAACTCACATTCTGTATGTGAGTTGTTCTTGGAAAATATCAATAAGGATTTTAGTGTACCTTTAAGATTTTAATTTAGTTTGAAACTTGCAATCATCTTATTCAAGACTGTATCTTTGTCTACATCCGAAGGAGTAGTGCCAGCTTTGTAAGGAAGTTTGGAGATCATTTTATAAATCCTTCCACTATGTACAACACAGTATTCTTTGGCTGTAGCCCAAGTTTCAGATCCTGTACTATATTCCTTACTCCTACTCCATACAGTATAATTAATATTATTAATTGTTGCATAAGTTGGGTCTGCACCAGAAGCGGTATTAAAACAACTTGCGGAGGAAGACATGACAACATCTATACTTAATTCGCCTTTTGTAGAAGTAGGCCGAAAGTAAAGGGTTGTAGCATTTGCATCTATTTGGGTTCCTGCTGGATAAGCAATCGAGTAACCAAATTTGTTATCTATATATGTTTTCCAATCAGAAGTAGTGTTTTGAGCAGTCATTGTAAAAAAGGAATTACTTGAATCGCAGTTATTTGTTCCAGTCTCACAAATTTGAATTTTATATTGACCATCTGCAGGAAATTCCAAAACTGCGTCATTATTAATAGGATTAAATAATGACGAATATGTATACCCAACATTCCAAGTATGTGTATGTTGAGCTACATTTATATTTTTTACAATGTAGGCAGTTGTATAAGGAGAATTGCCATTGGTACGCACTAATCTGATATCTACATACGCCTCCTTAGAATAATTTAAAGAAGACCATTTTATTATTTGTGTAGTATCTCTTTTCCACGCTTCTCCTCCATTTGGACTGATGACAGTTATAGAGGGTTTAGCAATAACTGGTGGAGTAATATTATTATTCGTATTAGATGTTACCGGAGGATTATTATTTGAAGTCGGCGGATTATAATTCTGGTCAACTGGCGGAAAATAATTTGAATTATCACTTACCTCATTTTTTGGAGCTGAACTTTTTCCCGCAAAGTACGCAACTCCACCAACCGCTAAAACTCCAAGCACTATTACTAAAATCAAAATTGGTGCAAAACCTTTGTTATATTTCATAAAGTTAATAATCACTAAGTTAGATATGACCTTTGATAATAAAATCCAATATTATGCTTACAGCATAGCACAATTTATCTTAAAAACGAATAGTCAAGCCATTTCTGGCAGAAAGACATTTTTTTGCTTGACTTCTTTTACTGTTCGTATATACTTACAGTGTCCTTAGAAAAAGTCGCGCTTCGCGGCTTTTTCCTTTTCTAGGCCTCTTTTTTAATCTGAAATTTCAAGTTATCAATCTCGATAAACTTAACTGGTGAACCACTTGCTTGAGTAAGTTTGCGAAGTTTTGTTGATAATCTCGAAGTAGAATACCTTGGTCCTTTCGGCACTCTCTTTGCGCTTGAGACAATAGAAACTTTACAACCTTTTGCAATAACTTTTTGAATTAAGAATTCAAAATCGCCATCACCAGAGAATAGAAATATTTCCGTATTTTTGTCGGTGTGGTCAAGGACATCAGCAGTCAGTTCAACATCGCAATTACATTTCCATGAATAACCCATTTCTACTCTCTGCGTAATTTCAGTATTACATTTCGGACAATTTGTAATGGCGATTTTGTCTTCATTTTTGTATGTGAAAAAATATTTTGGTCTTACAATAGCTCCAAGTTCTGTTAATTTTGTAAATAATGCTCCACGAGTTTCATCGCCGTGTTGTATGCCCGGATAGAAAAATATTTTTTCACATTTCCATTTGTCTTTTAGATAGTGAAATAATTTTTCGTGGTCAAGAGCAAATTTCAACACTTTCAATGTCGTTGTTTCGGTGTTCTGCACATCAATAAAAGCAAACCTTTTCATAAAAATTATTTTATCATTTTTGATCTTTTTAATCCATCTGCCCGCCTCGCCAAAAAGAAATTCGGAAGCCCGCGCGGATTCCCTCCCAGACCCTTTTCTGTGGGCGGAATCCAAATCCGAAACCCCGCCGAATTTAGAAAACATTTGTCTCGGTTTTGCGAACCATTCTTCCCGCAAAATAGTTTCGCAAAACCGAGTCCATTTTGTATTGCGTTTCCTTGTACTTTCCTTTTTAGGAAAGCATCACGCCTTGCGTTATGGTGCGCGGTGAGGGGATTGAACCCCCGGCCTACTTTACGTCAAAAAGTCGCTCTACCACTGAGCTAACCGCGCGTTACAAAAGAGCCAAAATTTAATCTACTTTTGATATTACATTTTTTTCTGGATTCTTTCAAGAGCCAAGATGAAAGCGCCCATACGGAGAGATGTTTTTGACTCCTCGGCTTTTTCTGATATCTTTTTAGAAGTCTCTTCCATTATTAGTTTTAATTTTCCAAAAACTTCCTTTTCCGTCCAGTGTTCTTTTTTGAGATTTTGGTCCCATTCAAAATAGGACACAGTTACGCCCCCAGAATTCGCCAATATATCCGGCACCACAGGAATCCCTTTTTTAAATAAAATTTCATCTGCTTCCGGAGTTATCGGCCCATTCGCAAGTTCTAAAATTGCCTTCGCTTTAATTTTGTTTACATTAGCATTTGTAACAACATTTTCAAAAGCGGCTGGGATTAAAAGGTCGCAGGAGAGTTCCAATAATTCTTCATTAGTAATATTCTTCGCTTCTGGAAAATCTTTCAGGCTACCAGTGTTTTTCTTATAAGTTTCAACTTTTTCCAAATCCAGTCCATCTTTTTTAAAGATTGCGCCCTTGGAGTCAGAAACTGCTATCACGGTATGTTTATTTTCAGCAAAAATATGCGCCGCATTTCCGCCTACATTACCAAAACCCTGAATTACCACTTTGCATTTTTCTGGGAGCCCAAGCTCTTTTTTAAGAGCGTTAAAAACATAAAACCCGCCAAGTCCGGTCGCCGGTCCTCTGCCTTCCGATCCTCCCGCTTTAATTGGTTTACCGGTAAATGTGGCTTTTGTTTTATCACCAGTTATTTTCTCAAATTCATCCGCCATCCAAGCCATTATTTCGGGCGTGGTGTTTAAATCTGGCGCCGGCACATCTTTATATGGTCCCAAAATGTCAAAAAGACCTCGAACCCACCCGCGGGAAAGTCTTTCTAATTCTTCTTTAGATAAATCTTTTGGATCAACTGTTATTCCGCCCTTACCTCCGCCCATTGGTATTCCGACTACCGCGCATTTGAGCGTCATCCAGAGGGCGAGAGCTTTTATTTCATTTATTTCAATCTGAGGGTGGTATCTGATTCCACCCTTGTAAGGTCCTAGCGCGTTGTTATATTCCACCCGATAACCTTCGAATATTTTTAAAGACCCATTGTCCATTTGGACTGGAATTGAAATTCTGATATCACGATTGGGTTCTCGCATGCGCGCCATGAATTTAGCGCTAAAATTTTTTATTTGGGCAACCTTGTCCAACTGAGCCATTACATTTTGATATGAATTTTGCATGTGCATTATTATACGTTAAAAGTTAGACTGGGGCGCTAGTTTTTCTAATATCTCCAATTCTTCTTTAGAGTTTGCAGCCAACGCTTCCTGGGGGTTGATTTTTATTGATTCTATTTTTGTTCCTTCTTCAATGGCGCGTTCCACCAAGTCCGTCAAGTAATATTGTTTTTGCTTGTTATTTGTATTTAAAGTTTTAAGCTTTTCCCAAAGCCATTTTGTTTCAAAAATAAAATAGCAAGGATTCACTTCTTTGATTTTTTTTTCTTCTTCACTGGCATCTCGAAATTGAACATCTTTTACAATTTTACCATTTTTATCGCGAACAATTCGAGAAAAGCTCTTATAAAAAAAAGCTCGGGAGTTAGCAAAGTCTGGAAGCTTCACTGTCGCCATTGTTATTTTTACCCCAGATTTCAAATGTCTATTTACTAATTCTTTTATAGTCTTCGAACTCAAAAAAGGGCTGTCTCCATAAAGCACCAGGATGTGAGCGGCATTATTTTTAAGAATTTTCTCAGCGCTTATAACGGCATGTCCCGTGCCGAGTTGTTCTTCCTGCACAACATATTCATATTTATCGCCGAGTCTGTTTATTACTTCTTCTTTTTTATATCCAACGACAATAATAGGCTTATCATCCACGCCGGATTTTTGAACGGCCCAAAGCAAGCGCTCAATCATTGGTTTACCCCTTACCTCCAGCAAAACTTTTGGCAGATCACTTTTCATTCTTACGCCTTGACCCGCAGCTAGAATCACCACTTTAATTTTATCTTTATTCATGTTTTCAGATTATACACTAAATACACTAAAGTCTCAGTTTTTTTGACGTTTTTGAATTTCTTTTAGAACCTTTGGAATTTTTTTGAAATCTTCTTTTAAAATTTCCCGCATCGAACCGTCATATAAAGCCGCGGCGGGATGGTAAAGAGGGAAGAAATATTTTGTAGACATTCCCTTGAATGATTTTATTAGTAATTTTCCATGGGTGTTGGATATCTTTAGTTCTCCGAAAAAGTTGTTCAACGCATGCCGACCAAGGAATATTATGAGTTTTGGTTTGATTATTTTAAGTTCTTCCAAGAGCCATTCTCGGCAGGCGGATTTTTCTTCTGGCAGGGGATCTCGATTGAAAGGCGGGCGGTACTTGACGATGTTGGTGATATATATGTTTTCCCTTTTTAGATTTATTAATTCAAGCATTTCGTCCAAAAATTTTCCCGCGGCTCCGACAAACGGACGTCCGAGTTCATCTTCTTTCTTTCCCGGCGCCTCGCCGATAAAAACGATCTCTGCGTCCGGATCGCCGTCTCCAGGCACCGCTTGGGTAGCTGTTTTTCTAAGCTCGCATTGGCATTCTTCTTTCCACTTTTTGTGCAGATTTTTCAGTTCCTCTTTTTTGTCCATAACTCTAATTATAGAGAATTAAAATTTTATTTTCAATCATACATTTATTTTGCAATTATATGTAAAAATGTTATTATATTTTAACTCGGCCCTATCGTCTAACGGTTAGGACATCGGGTTTTCAATCCGGTAATCAGGGTTCGATTCCCTGTGGGGTCACACGAGCCAAAAGTTTGGCTTCTGCCAATATTTTGCTTCGCTAGTGATCTCCTGATGGAGAGAATCGAAAGCCACAGGACTGGCGAGTCCGAGGCGGGGTCGCGAGATTTTTTAGCAGAAGAATACTTGTGACCGAAAGCGTACTTGCGGTTCCCTGTGGGGTCACCTAAAAAGAAAAGGCACGTTGTGAAACGCGAGGCGTGCCTTATCGTGAAATTATATATGGAACCACTTGCCACTGGTATTGGCGGGAGTGGATGTTCTCGAATGAGATTACCATTAACAAATCAAGGAGATGTGGCTGAGTGGTTTAAGGCACTGGTTTCGAAAACCAGCATCGGGGTAACCTGATCGTGAGTTCAAATCTCACCATCTCCGCCTTTGCAATTTTAAAGGACTAACAAGAGAAGAATAATACCCGACAAAATTCCTAGGGCAAAAGGAATTGTATTATAAGGGATTGTTTTGTTTGGCAGAGCGTTGACTGCTGTTGCGGTGAGAGTAGCAGGAAGTTCTTTTTCCATTTTTGGGTTGGTTGGCAAGTTTTTGGAAGTTGTCGCCGTTGATTTTTTAGTTTCTGGTTTTAATGTTGGGGTGGTCGTTATTTTTGATTTTATTTGCGATGTGTCTATTGCCTCTGTTGGAAGAGTCGCAGTGCAAGCTTTCCCGGTTGTAGCGCTGAATAAATCTCCTTTTGGGCAGACTACAGGGGGAGGAGGTGTCTGCGGATTAATGATTTGTGGATTATTAACGATTTCTAATACGCTCCCGGAAGAATTATTTGAGCCACTTTGATTTTCGGGATTAGTTGGTGTCTGCGGATTAGCGATTTGTGCTACTTTCACCGCAGAATTATCTAAATCACTTTGATTTACAGGTTTCGAAACATTTTGCATAATCGCGTTCCATGGTTTTAGAGAGCTTGCGGCAATAGCATAACTGGTCGTCCAGATGCGGTTCGGTAGAGTCTCTGTTGAGGGAAGTACCGCGCCATCTTCCATTTGTTGTCCGCCAAGGTAATCATTCGGTGTATGGTTATTTTTTGTCCACGAGGCGGAAAGAGCGTTCATTGCTTGCATTGCCCAGCTGGTAGAAGACACATTTCCCCAGCCACCATCACTATCTTGGGAATTTGCAAGATAATCAGACGCCTTCGAAAGTGTTTCCGAGACGCCTACCACTGATTCAAAAAGTTTAAGCGCTTGAATGGTGGCCGCTGTTAGGTCCACACTTTCTTCAAAAGAGCCGTCGGTTTTTTGTTTGGAAATTATAAAAGCGATATCTTTGATAATTATATCATCGTTGACGGTATAGCCGGTATTTTTTAACGGAATAAGCGCAAAAATGTCGTCATTGACTAGGTCGATATCGCCAAATTGTGTTCCGTCAAAACTATTTATGATAACATCAATATAATTTACATCATTAAATGAATATGGATTTTGATGAAGCGCGAGAAGCGCCATTGCGTGTCTTTCATTGTCGGTTAGAAGTGAACTGATTACATTATGAGAATTAAAATAAGTTAATAGAAGATTTTTAGAATCATCATTCACATTTAAGGCTCCTAGAGCGATGGCTGCCCAGTCTGTGTATAAGGGGGAATCGCCAAATGATCCATCTGTCGCCTGCGCGCTTTTTAAATAAGCTAATGCATTTGTAACGCTAAAAATGGGGGTTGGCGCGGGGTCAGGAATTTGAGCCTGTTCTTCTGCCATAATTGTATTGGCGGAAGAACTTTCAAAAACAAAAATAATTATAAACAAAAAAATCAATTTAAATATTTTTTTCTTCATCTGATTCAGCCAAATCATATTAGGCATAATTTATAAAATTATTTTAATTCCCACAAAATAATGTCGCCCCCTTTGAGGATGTAAGAAGAGACGCCGACCATCGCTTCTTGGCCGTTAATATAATAAATAAGATTTTTTCCATTGCTAGAATGCAGTGTCCCAATGTCCGTTACAAAAAATCCAAGGCCAGGATAATTTTTCCCAGAAAATGATATTTTACCAGCATTTTTTGCTTGGATTAAGGCATCATAAAGAAATGTATTGGGGAGAACTGACAAATGGGCCGTTGTCTGGCCAACTAGAATAGTGATAGATTCATTATTTTTTTCTGCCGAAATAGGGGATATCGCAGAATGAGATGTTTTGTTTTCTTTTTTAGAAGAGGAAATTAGGAAAAAAACAAGAGAGATTAAAATAATAGAAAGACTGACATATAATTTTTTGTTGTTTTTATACATAAAAAAATACCTTCTCCGAGCGAGAAGATATCATAAATAAAGTTTCTATGAAAAAGTCTTCTGCTCGGAAGCTCTGTTTTATGAAGACCGGACTAGTTCCAAGAAAAACTCTTGAGACATCACCGTTGCGGCACAGTAGAGGAATCACACCTCATTTCCTATCCACTTTTTTATAAGTGGATTCGGGACTTTGTTTTACCCGACATATAACAGCGTCTGAATTGTATTCCTATTTAAAAATGATTGCAAGCAAAAATAAAAACGGACCGGCTCGCGTGATGCTGTCAGTCCATTTATTGGATTCAAACTTTCGCGTTTGAAAATGCGGGATCGAGTCGTAACACTCAGTCCGACGAAACTTTGCGGTTACGCGTGTTAGATAAGACGCCACTCAACCCTGTCGTTCGCTTTTGGGAAGACTTGAGAGCTTCCGGTGGTTGTCAACTCTCCGTTCAAGAAAAGCATCCAATTAAAACCATTTCCTTTCTTGACCTCGTTGATTTCGGTTACAAACTGGCCCAAGCCAGAGTATAACCTTGATTTAAAGGTTAGGGGCAGATTTGTCATAATAGTAAAAAGGCTTTCACCGTTTACGGGAAGTTGATAGGTGTTGCCCGATACTTTCATGGTGGCATTTGTCACGAGTTTCAACCGGAAAAATGTTGTAGGCTCGTTTGTTGAGACGGGGATGTTCCACTTTGTTTGACCTTGTGTGGACGGAACGACAGTCCACCTAGCATTATCAGTAGATTGCTCAAGTTCCCATGGGGAATCTATAGGGTCGACAGTTGCAATGACACGAATACCAGCGCTTGTTTGGCTCACGTCCAAGCGAGCCGATTGAGCAACTATCCGACGGGGGATAATCACCACTAATGCGACGAGGGTAGCAAAAAATCCCCGCCTGCTTTTTCCAAAGAACATATTTTGCCTTTTTGTTGAATTTCGATTTCTTTAAAGAAAGATTAGTCTAAAAATAATAAATAGTCAATAAAAATATTGCGAATTTATTTTGTATGTATGTGGAGATATATATCTTCGAGCGCGCGGACAGCGTCACCGGCCGCAATGTTATTTTGGTGATAGAGAACATTAGTGCAGTCTCCAGCCGCCCAAATGCCGGGAACTTCTGTTTTTTGATTTAGCGGATTTATTTTAATCCGTCCAATTTCATCAAGTGGAACTAGCCCTTTAACAAAATCTGTATTTGGGATTTGACCTATTTCCACAAAGATGCCTGAAACTTTTAAATTTGTTTCAAGATTGGTCGCTTTGTCTTTATAAATTATTCCTTCCACGAATTTTTCACCTTTTACCTCTAGAATATCGACATTTTTTATCGCTTTCATTTTTGGATTTTTCAAAACTTTTTCAACTATAATCTCGTCAGCGCGAAAAGAATCACTTCTGTGTAAAAGTGTTACCGATTTACAATAGGCGAGAAGTTGAGCGGCGCTTTCAAATCCAGCATTACCTCCGCCAATAACAACGACATCCAGTCCTTCAAAAAGAGGTCCGTCGCAAGAGGCGCAATAAGTTAATCCTTTATGTTCAAGTTTATCCGCATTTTTGGCCACCAATTTTTTTCGGCCACTGCCACTAGTTATTAAAATTGTTTTAGTTAGAAATTCTTGGCCGGACTCTGTCTTCACTAAAAATAATTTTGCGGAAGCCTTGCTTCCGCCAGCTGGTGGAAGCAAGGCTTCCGCAACACTGGCCACTTTTTCACTTTCTTTTACTTCCAGAGTCGAATTTTTATTTTCCGCGCTTAGAGCATTGGCTAATACGTGTTTTTTAAAATTTTCCGCCAGCTCATTACCAGAAAGGGAAGTTGTCCCTATCCAGTTATAAATCTGGTCGGATACGACGCTTTGCCCGCCCCATTCGGTCGTGATAAAAAGCGTTTGAAGTTTTTTCCGAGAGGCGTACACAGCCGCCGCGCTACCGGCCGGCCCGCCTCCGATTATTATCAAATCATAAGTCATACCTATATTGTACACTAGGAGTTGGGCTTTTTACCTTGACAATAACTTATTTATTTGCTATGATAGAGGCGGTAATTTAAAGAGTTCTTTGGTAAAACCCAAAAAATCTAAAAGAAGGAAACATGAAATCAAATATAAAAGTCCAATGGGATAACATTCCCGAAAATCGGAAGTTGGCATTCGCCAGCTTCGTGGTTGAGCTAGGGGAAACGCAGATTCTGTGCTTGATCGTATGCGCAGGGATTCGGGGTTTACCCAAAGACTTGCGCAGTTCGCTATTAACGGCGGAAATATGCCAGCCAGCAGTGGTAAAGTCCGATTTCAGAGTTCAGAGTTACGAAATCTTGGATTCTCGGAATACTAAATGCGGTTCCATGAGAAACGGTTCGTTAGACCTCGCGAAAGCTCTGCTTCTCGCGAGGTCTTTCTATTTTATTTCAATTTTGACTATTTTTTGCGTCTTAAAAATGCTGGGACAGCGCTCCATTCGTCTGCATCATCTTCTATGACAATATCTTTTATGATGTCTGTCTTTTTGTTATCTCCTTTTTTTATAAAGTCATTATTGAAGTTTCCGCTCTTGAGGTTGCTTATGATGCTATTATCTATTTCTTTTTTCGCTAGATTTGCATTCTCTTCTTTCAAGAGCGTTTGATTTCCGATGCCTGCGCTAAAAAGATTTTTACGAGACATATCAGTCGGAAAATTGGTCGCAATTACTGTAACTTTTAATTCACCTTTTTTTAATTTTTCATCGCGAATTGTGCCGAAAATCACTTTTGCATCTTTATCAATTGATTCGGTAATCACTTTAGCCGCTTCTTGAATTTCGTGAATAGTCAGATCATCTCCGCCAGAAATTGCAAACAGCACTCCTTTGGCGCCGTGAATTGAAATTTCCAAGAGGGGAGAATTAATCGCCGCGATAGCGGCTTTTTCAGCGCGTTTTTCACCTGAGGCAACTCCGATACCCATTAAGGCGCTACCTGCATCTTTCATAACGGCCTTAATGTCTGCGAAGTCAACATTGATGATGCCGGGAGTCGTAATAAGGTCTGAAATGCCTTCCACCGCTTGACGTAGAACATTATCGCAACTACTGAAAGCATCTTTAAAATTAGTGTTTTTATCAGCTATTTGGAGAAGTTTATCATTTGGAATCACAATAACAGCGTCAACTTCTTTAGACAATTCTTCAATTCCTTTTTCGGCAATTTTCATTCGGTAATTGCCTTCAAAGAAAAAAGGCTTGGTGGTGACAGCCACTGTGAGTATACCTTGCTCTCTGGCCGCGCGAGCTACAATCGGGGCCGCGCCTGTCCCCGTGCCTCCTCCCATTCCGCAGGCAATAAAAATCATATCCGCCCCCTTGATAACATCTTGGATTTCCGATTTTGTTTCTTCTGCCGCTTTTTTCCCAATTTCCGGATCCATTCCAGCGCCGAGACCTTTCGTTAAATTTTTACCGATGTGGATTTTTTTATCCGCCAGAGAGTGATGCAAATCCTGCGTGTCCGTATTCATACAGATAAAAGAAACTCCTTTAACCTTGGAATTTATCATATGATTGATGGCGTTTTTACCTGACCCGCCTATTCCGATAATCACGATCCGAGCGAAACTCTCTATTGCTTGATTTATTTTTGGCATAATCTTATTTACCCCGCTGTGGCGTGGGTTTATTAATGGCTTAACTTGTATAAGGGCATATTACCACTGAAATAAAAAAAAGCAAACCCCGTGCCAAAACAAGTTTTTTACGAAGAAAGTTTTTACTTTTTGAAATAATAATTTTTTATGGCATTAGTTGTTTTATGTTTGATTTTATTGTATTTTTTAGATCCTTGAATAAATTTCTAAATGCGCCTTCGGAATAGCCGTTATTATCCCTGCCGGATATTACCAAGCCGAGAGCGATAAACCAAGTCGAGTCGCGAAGTTTTGTTTTTGTATTGCCAAAAATTTCACTTGATCCTCGACTGGAGGGGAGTTTAAGGACAGATTTTGAAAGTTCCTCAAGTCTTATAATGTTTGCGCCACCCCCTGTGAACACAATACCCGCCGGCAAAAGTTCTGCTCTTTTTATTTTCTTTAGTTGATTTTCGATCGATTCAAAAATATCACAGAGTCGCGCTTCAATAATTTCGTCCAATTTCTTTTTTGAAAAATCTTCGGTAATATCTCCCTGTTTGAAACGTTCCGCTTGCTCGAGTGGGATTTTGAATCCGAGCGCGATGTCATTTGTGATGTCCGTTCCGCCGATAGAAAAAGTATGGATTGACAAAGGTAACCCATTTTCAAAGACAGAAAGCGAGGTTGTTTGATGTCCGATGTTAACCAAACCGACACCCGCTATTTTTTGTTTTTCAGATAATGCAACTTGACCGAGAGCGATCGGGGAGGCGATAACATCTATAGTTTCCACTCCCACTTCCGCCAAAACTCCTATTAAATCTTCTAAATGTTGCATCGAATAGGTAAGAATTAAAGCTTTTATCTCAAGCTTGTTTCCGCGCATGCCTTCCATTCGGCCTAATACTTCTTTTCCATCAAGTCGAAAGTGAATAGGGAATGTTTGAACAACTTTTTTATTATTTAAATTTAAATTATCTTCACAATCTTGCAGCGCTTTATTTATATCTAAATTAGTCACTTCACCATCAGCTTTAGAAATAATGGTCGAACCTGAACTTAACTCTCCACGCAAACTTATGCCGCCGACTGAAATAAATGCGCGTTTTATTTTTATGCCTGAAGATTTTTCAGCCATGGAGACGGCGTTTTTTACTGAAATTACGAGAGGGACAGAATCAACTACATATCCACGTCGCATACCCGAAGTTTCACTTTCGCCAACGCCAATAATTTTAGGATTTTTTTCTCCTTTTAAAAACTCTCCCACCACGACTCTTGTCCTTGAGGAGCCTACGTCTATCCCGACTGTTATATTTCTGATCATATTTTTTTTCTGCTCTCTCCATTGTACTACTATGTCGCAGACCTTTCAAATGAAGCATTCCGTGGATAACTAAAAATCCCAACCATTCTCCGGAAGTTCTCTTAATTTTTTTTGCTTCTTTCTTTATCAGGGTTCTGCACAAAACTAGCTCACCTTCATTTTTACGCAAAGAAAAAGAAAGAACATTTGTCGCTTTGTCTTTTTTCCTATATTTTTTATTTATTTCCCTAGATTTCTTTTCAGAAACATACGCTATTGACAGGGAATATTTTTTACCTAAAATATCGTTTTTTAATTTTTCAAAACGCATATTTTTACTTCGTTACCATCTTACCGAGTTTCTTGAGTTGTTCTATTTCTTGGCGGCGAGCCATTTTCTTGAGCGCGCTCTTTTTTATTTTGAGCCTTGATTCCTTCCTCACATTATAACGAGCGCCTTTGACCTTGCGGATTATCCCTGATTCCTGAATTCTGCGAGAAAAACGACGCAAAATGCTTGAATTATTTTCATTTGGGTTTTTCTTTACCTCAATTACTGTTTTTGCCATATATTGGGAGACTATCACATAATTGACTCTTTTGTCAAAAAAAGATAATATGGATACTATGAATCAATCAGCTGACTATATAACGGAAGAAAAAAGAAAAGCGCTTCTGGTTGAACTGGAAGATTTAAAAGGACCAAAAAGAAAAGAAATTTTAGCTAACTTAGAATATGCCAAATCATTGGGTGATTTATCCGAGAATGCAGAATATCATCAGACGCGTGAAGATCAAGGAAAACTAGAAGAGCGTATTAAACACATCGAACAAATTTTACAGTTTTCACAGACTTTTTCTAGACATAAAGGAGATGTGATTGAGGTTGGATCAAAAGTGGTTGTGCAAAAGGTTTCGGCTAAAGTCGGTATCCCGACAAAGGTCGGAAAAAGCAAAGAAGAAAAAACTTATACTATCGTAGGGTCTGAGGAAGCCGATATGGCAGCGGGCAAAATCTCCAACAGATCTCCATTTGGAAAAGCGCTTTTTGGTAAAAAAAAAGATGACAATATTTTACTTCAGACCCCAGATGGAGTGGTTAATTATAAGATAATTGATGTATCTTAAATGTCTTCAATTGATGAAATTAGAGAGGCGAGAATAAAAAAGCTTGAACTTTTAAGAAGCAGAAATATAAATCCCTATCCAACGAAGTCCCAAAGAGAAATTTCCTTAAAGGAAGCAATAGAGGACTTTAATGATCTAGAAAAGAAAAAAGAAATAAAATGGATTGCGGGCAGAATAATGTCTATCCGTTTTCAAGGCGCGATTATTTTTATAACCCTAAATGATGGCACTGGAAGCTTCCAAGGTTTACTTAAAAAAGACATTATCGGAAAAGATCAATTTGATTTTTTTAATGAAGTGGTTGATATTGGAGACTTTCTAGAAATTCAAGGCGATTTTTTTATAACCCAAAGAGGAGAAAAGACGATGGAGGTCAAAGTTTGGCGAGTACTTTCTAAAAGTTTTCGACCCCTGCCTGAAAAGTGGCACGGGCTCCAGGACGTGGAAGAAAGATTTCGTAAAAGGTATTTAGATACTTTAATGAATCAAGAAGCGAAAGAGCGACTTCTTTTGCGTTCTAAAGTTGTCAGTCTTATTCGCAAATTTTACGACGATAACGGTTATATCGAAGTGGAAACTCCAAGATTGCAAATGATCGCTGGGGGCGCGACGGCCAAACCTTTTATTACTCACCACCACGCTCTCAATACGGATTTTTTTCTTACTATTGCTCAGGAATTGTATTTAAAAATGCTCTTGGTTGGAGGTTTTACAAAAGTATATGAAATTGGACGAAAATTCAGAAATGAAGGAATTGACGCTACCCATAATCCTGAATTTACAATGCTTGAATCGCAGGAAGTTTACGGGGATGCCAAAACTCAGCGAGATTTCATTGAGAAATTATTTAAATATTTAGTTAAAGAGATTTTTGGTCAAGAAAAAGTCACCATCAGCGAAGCGGGATTAGATTTTAAAAAAGATTTTGAAGTTATCACTTTTTATAATTTAATAAAAAAATATACGGAGATAAAAGATCCTGAAAAGATAACGGTAAAAGAATTAACAGCCTATGCGGGGAAAAAAGACATGAAAGTTGAACCCAATGAATCAAAAGAAAATATGTTGGACTACATTTACAAGAAATTTTGTCGTTCAAATTTAGTCCAGCCCACCTTCATCATAGATTATCCCGTTGCCTTTAATCCGTTTGCCAAGAGAAAAGAAGATGATCCCTCGCTGATTGATCGTTTTCAGCTTGTTATCTCAGGTATTGAATTAGTCAATGCATTTTCTGAGTTGAATAATCCCATCGATCAAAAAGAGCGTTATCTGGAACAAGATAAAAAAGGTAAAAAAGGCGAAGAGGAAATTTCTCCCACCGATCTGGCCTATTTAGAGGCTATGGAATACGGTATGCCTCCCAATGGCGGCATAGGTATCGGCATAGACCGTTTAGTGATGTTTCTTTCAGGAGTAAAAAACATAAAGGAAGTAATACTTTTTCCAACTTTGAAACCAAAACCATAAAATTGCGGAAGATTGCGGAAGTCGGACTTCCGCGTTCTTTTTTATAAATAGAAAAGCCCCCGGAATCAGAGATTCTCGGGGACATCTTTTAGGCGTTTTTTAGACGCCAGATTTTTTGAAACCCCCACTACCATTTGTCATCAACCCAAGTTGATAACGACAGAAGAATGGCAGTGGGGGAAGTGAACCGGTGATAGTTCTTGCGAATTATAAAACTTATAAATATAAAAGTCACTAAAAGTTATCCACAGCTTTGTTTGCGGAAGTCGGACTTCCGCGTTATCATTTTTTTATGACAAATAGAAAAGTTCCCTTTGTAGAAGGAGAGTTTTATCATATTTATAGTCGTGGTAATAATAAGCAAAAAATTTTCTTAAACAATTATGATTATGAACGTTTTGCTAAATTGCTTTATCTTTGTAATTCAAGAAAGAGTATTGATTTTCGTGAAGATATAGTTAGGCAGGGAATTGATGCTTGGAACTTTGATCGAGGACAAATAATTGTTAACATAGGTGCTTGGGTTTTAATGCCCAATCATTTTCACATTTATATAACCTTGGATGAAAACTTGCGGAAGTCCGACTTCCGCAAAAGTGAAATCACAGAATTTATGCGCAAACTTCTAACTTCATATTCTAAATATTTTAATCAAAAATATAAAAGAACTGGGGGATTATTTGAGGGTAAATTTAAGTCTGTCCATGTTAAAGACAATGTTCAAGCAAAATATCTTTTTTCATATATTCATTTGAATCCAATAAAATTGATTAACACAAATTGGAAAATAGAAGGTATAAAAAATTGGAAAGAAGCTAAAAAGTTTTTAGAGAAATATAGATGGTCAAGTTATTTAGATTATAAAAAAATTATTCGTCTAGAAAATAAAATTCTTAATACTAAAATCTTTCCGGAATATTTTCAAACAATGACAGATTTCGATTTTGAAATAAAAGATTGGCTTACATCTTCAGAAGAAGGTTAGATTCTTACGGAAGTTCTTGCGGGGAAGTCGTTCTTGCGGAAGTCGGACTTCCGCGTTTTTTATAAATAGAAAAGCCCCCGGAATCAGAGATTCTCGGGGACATCTTTTAGGCGTTTTTTAGACGCCAGATTTTTTGGAAATCCCCACCATTCCGTCACTAACACACGTCAGTGACTCAGCAACGAAAGGATGGTGGGGACCCATCTATTCGACTCAATTATAAAACTTATAAATAAAAAAGTCAGCAAAAGTTATCCACAGTCTGGGTTTGGTGTTATTTTAGATGTGGAATACAATGTGTATCAAGTGGGAAAAGGTGGGAAATATGTTGATAAGTAATTTTAAAAAAAATTTATGTTGATCGGCGAATACATCCACACGATAGATGCAAAAAACAGAATTTCTATGCCGGCAAAATTCCGCCAAGAGCTTGGCAAGAAAATTATTATCACTCCCGGATTAGGCCAGTGTTTGTTCATTTTTACAAATAAAGAATGGGAAAAAGTAAGCAAAAAACTTTCTAATTCAGACGCCGACCTTTCGTTTCTAAAGGCAGATCAAAGAAATTTCAATCGATATATGTTCGGACGAGCGGCGGAAGTGGAAATAGATTCGATTGGAAGAATATTAATTCCGGATTTTCTGAAAGAAAGAATTGGGCTCCTCGATTCGGCGGCCATTATCGGGGTGAAAGACAGGGTGGAAGTTTGGAATGACAAGGCGTGGTCGGAAAATAAAGCAGTCGTAGAAAAGCAGGCTGAGCAATTGGCGGAAAAGCTTGGAAACGAGGGAAAATGAGATGAGCGCGCATCGGACAGTTCTTTTAAATGAAACAATAGATGGTTTGAACTTAAAACCTGATTCAGTCGTGCTCGATTGCACTTTTGGGGGAGGCGGACATAGTTTGGAAATTTGCAAAAGATTTCCAAATGTGAAAATAATCGCCCTAGATCAAGACAAAAGTGTTTTTAAAAAAGCGGAAAGCCAGTTCCAAGATTTAAATTGCGATGTTACTTTTATAAATGCAAATTTCAAGGACTTGGAAAATTCAAAAGATTTTGACGCAATTATTTTTGACTTGGGTTTGAGTTCTGACCAGCTCTTCGATTCCGGACGAGGATTTTCTTTTCTGCGGAATGAGCCGCTACTTATGACTCTGAAAGAAAATCCAACCCCTTTAGATATTACGGCTGAAGTGATTGTGAATACTTGGAGAGAAGAAAGTCTGGCTGATATCATTTATGGCTACGGCGAAGAAAGGCAGGCTCGTAGAATCGCTAAAGAGATAGCGGATTTTAGAAAAAAAAGGGAGATTAAGACCACTTTTGATTTGGTAAAGATTATTGAGCAAGCAATTCCGAAAAAATTTCGCCAAAGAAAAATCCATTACGCCACCAAAACTTTTCAAGCAATCCGGATAGCCGTAAACGACGAATTGAGAACGCTGGCCCTTGGTTTGAATAAAGGGTTTCAATCATTAAAGATAGGCGGGAGAATGTCGGTGATTTCTTTCCATAGTTTAGAGGACAGAATAGTAAAGAGATTTTATAAAACAAAAGAAAGCGAAGGAAAAGCAAAGTTGATAAATAAAAAAGTTATTTTAGCGAGTAGCGACGAAGTTAAGAAAAATTCCAGGTCGAGAAGCGCTAAATTAAGAATTCTAGAAAAAATAAGCCAGTAGACGATTTTAATAAATCAAATAAAAATATGAGAGCAATAAGTTCAAAATTAAATATGTATGTAAAGAGCGTCAGTGTAATAAATAATAATCTCGAAAGACTTATTTTGAATATTATTTTTTTGTCTTTTGGAATATTGGCTCTTTTATATGTTTTATTTTTAGGAAATATGGTTAGAAATATTGTGGAACGTCGAAGTCTGGAGGCAAATATGCATACCCTTTCGAGAGAAGTTAGAGATTTAGAACTTACTTATTTATCTATGTCCAATAATGTTGATCTAGCTCTTTCATATTCTATGGGGTTTAAAGAAACACGACCAACCTTCGCCACTCGTAAAGCTTTTGGTTATAGTGTAAAAATAACTCAAAATGACTTATAGTTTTCTTATCCGATCTAGGATTATTCTTTTAGGCATTACAATTTTTTCTTTAATTTTAATAGCCAAGCTTTTTTTAGTGCAAGTGGTGCAAGGTGATGCTTATTCGCAGTTGGCGGACAGACAGTATTCTACCCCAAGTGGCGATATTTATGAACGTGGCACTATCTTCTTTACAAACAAAGGCGGACAGCTTATGGCGGCTGCCACCCAGACGGCTGGATTCAAGATTGCTATAGATCCTGATAAAATTATCGATGCTGAGTCAGTTTATCAAAAACTCTCAAAAATAATAGTTCTGGATTATAATAATTTCATAATGAGAGCAGCCAAGGTAAACGACCCTTATGAGGAAGTTGCCACTCGTCTTTCTAAAGCGGAGGCTGATGCTGTCTCTCTGCTCAAAATTCCCGGAGTGAGCGTTTTTAAAGAAAAATGGCGTTTTTATCCAGGAGGAACGCTCGCGTCTCATACCCTTGGCCTGGTGGGATACAAAAATACAGAACTTGGGGGGCGCTATGGTTTAGAGAGGCAATATAATACCGAGCTTACAAGAGATAACAACAATCCTTATGTAAATTTTTTTGCGGAGGTTTTTTCTAATATAAATAAAACTTTATTTAAACGTGAAGTGAAAGAGGGAGATGTGGTAACCACCCTGGAGCCTCAAGTGGAGAATTTTTTAGAAAAGAAATTAATGGAGGTAAAAGAAAAATATCAAATTGATTCCGTTGGCGGAATAATTATGAATCCGCAAGACGGGTCCATCTATGCTATGAGTGTCAAACCAGATTTCAATCTGAATGATTTTTCTCAAGAAAAAAATAGTTCTATTTTTTCTAATCCGCTAGTTGAGAATGTATTGGAATTCGGATCCGTGGTGAAGCCTCTTATAATGGCTGGAGCGCTAGATGCCGGAGTTGTGACATCTGAAACTACTTATAATGATCAGGGAGAGGTTACAGTTGAAAAGTACAAAATTTTTAATTTCGATAAAAAAGGACGGGGTCCAGGCACGAGCATGCAAGAAGTCCTAAATCAGTCTCTTAATACCGGTATGGTTTTTGTAGAACAAAAATTGGGCAAAGAAAAATTGCGTGATTACTTGCTCTCCTATGGAGTTAAAGATAAAACAGGAATCGACTTGCCAAATGAAACAAGCGGACTAGTGTCTAACCTGAACAGTCCTCGGGAAATTGAATATGCCAATGCCGCTTTTGGTCAAGGAGTGGCTTTTACTCCAGTCGGAATGATTCGCGCGTTGGCTTCCTTAGCCAATGGAGGGAACTTGGTTGTGCCTCATGTTGTAAAAAAGATAGTATATAATGATGGTACTTCCAAAGAAATGAAATATCCAATTACGCGCGCCAAAATCACCAAGCAAAGTTCGGAAGAAATAACCAGAATGCTTGTAACGGTGATGGATAAGGCCATTAAGGGAGGATTGGCGAAATTGGAACGTTTTAGCGTGGCGGTAAAAACCGGTACGGCCCAAGTTGCGGATAATATCACTGGAGGATACTCTGAAGATAAGTATATTCATTCTTTTGTCGGTTATTTCCCAGCTTATGATCCGAAATTTATAATTTTTCTTTACGCGGTTAATCCCAAAGGCGTGCCTTACGCCGCGACTACTTGGACTGATCCTTTTTTAGCTATCACTAAATTTTTATTAAATTATTATGAAATTCCGCCAGACAGATGACTTTTAATAAATTCGAGGTTATGGTGAGTAAAATCGAATCATGAAAACAACTTTCAAAAAAATAATAACTTATATCCTGCAAATAGAATCGCGTTTAGTTCTTTCTAAATATAAACCGAAGATAATCGCGATTACTGGATCAATTGGCAAGACTTCCACCAAGGATGCGGTTTATGCTGTTTTATCCAAAATGTCCTATGTTCGCAAAAGTGACAAAAGTTATAACAGTGAAATAGGTTTGCCACTTACTATTTTAGGCATTCCCAATGGTTGGAATAATCCTCTGATCTGGCTCAAAAATATTTTTAAAGGTTTATGGCTTTTTTTAGCGTCTCATAAATATCCCGAGTGGCTTGTTTTGGAAGTGGGCATCGGTCATCCTGGCGATATGCGCCGTATCGCCTCCTGGCTCAAAACGGATGTGGTTATTATCACGGCGATCGGGGAAACTCCCGCGCATATTGAATTTTTTAATTCACGTAAAAATCTTATAGAAGAAAAAAGTAAACTTGTAAAAACTCTAAGACAGGAAGGTCTCTTGATATTAAATGCGGATGACCCGGATGTGCTTCTTCTGAAAAAAAATAGCAAGCATCGTGTCAAGACTTACGGATTCAAGGGAGAAGCTGACATTTTAGGTTCTGGGGATAGTATTTTTTACGATGAAGAAAAGATTCCCCTCGAGCCCAAAGGGATAATTTTTAGAGTAGATGAGGATGGAAAAAGTTTGCCGGTGGTTATCGAAGGAGTATTTGGCCGAAATCATGTTTACGCGTCTCTCGCCACTCTCGCTTTTTCTTCAGGTTTTAAATTTAATATGCTAACTGCCATAAATTCACTTAAGAATTATGATGTTCCGCCGGGGCGGATGCGTTTATTAAAAGGAATAAATAATTCAATGATTATCGATGATACTTACAATTCTTCTCCTTTGGCTTGTGGATCTGCGCTCGAAACCTTGGGAGAAATAAAAGCCAATGGAAGAAAAATTGCCATTTTGGGAGATATGCTTGAATTAGGTAAACATACAGAAGAAGCTCATAGAAATATTGGCAAGATGGCGGGAAAAATTTTAAGGGGAAATGCGGATATGCTTATAGTGGTGGGTCCGAGAGCCAAAGCCATCAAAGAAGGCGCGTTAGAAACGGGGATGGATAAAAAAAACATTCTTGAATTTTTAGATTCATCTCAAGCGGGAGAATTTGTAAAAAATTCTGTACAAGCAGGGGATTGGGTGCTTATAAAAGGTTCCCAGAGTATGCGGATGGAGCGGGTATCTGAGCAGATACTTTTGGATAAAGAAAATAAAGATAAATTATTAGTGCGTCAAGAAAAAGAATGGCTGGAGAAAATTTGAATAAAAAAAGAGAATATAACTAGGCTTGTTAAATTCTTTTTTCTGACGAAAGATGCTATATTGCTTAAAAACTGGCCCTATCGTCTAACGGTTAGGACGGAGCCTTCTCAAGGCTTAAATCGCGGTTCGATTCCGCGTAGGGTCATATGATTATATAAGTATATTATTCTTATATAATGGGAATCTATTTACAGTAAATTATATTCCTCTAATGATTTTTACTATAGTCTTAAGATTATCAGCGTTAAAATCTTGTAACTAAAAAATACTTAATAGAAAAGCGCCCCCTTGCATGGTTAGCAGGTAGGCGCTCTTGTATTGATTGTTCGTGATCAATCCAATCAATGAGAGTAGATGTAATTCTGACCTCCGGGACCAGAATATGTAGTCCATGAACCATAGTAGGTGGGGGCCCAGAAGGATGACCACCAACGTGGTTTGGCTACATCTCGGCGCGCCTTGAGCTCCGTTGTTTTAAGCTCCAGGTCTCCCGCGGATGGCGACTTAGTGCTGGATGTTTCTACGACGTTTGTCGTAGAGATGCCGTCCTTGGTGGTGATCGTAGTCTTCTTTTCGACTACGGTGATCTCTCCTCCAACAACCAACTTGCTTTTTGCCGTCATTGGTGCCGTTTGGCACCCAACGAGTAGCATTGCCATGGTCCCGAGACTGATGATTTGTGTTTTCATGTTTTTCTTGTTTTGATTTTGAGTTTTTTGGTTTTCTTACGAAATAGCAATCTAAAAAAGATTTATAGACTATTATTTCGCAAGAAAACTTGAACAAGGAAAATATGAATATATATAAAGAACAATATCTTATTACTCTCTAAAGTATAGCATATTCATACCAAAATGTCAATAGCGTATTGTTTTCTATAAAATCACAAAACCCTTGAGCTGATTTGCCTTTATTTGTCAATATTAAATGTGAGCTAAAAATCTAAAGACAATAACCACTTCAAAAAAAGACTTACTTCCTTTTGGTCACGCAAATACCATCTGGCCGCGCTTTTTTTCTTTTCACCAACCCGGATTGTGATTCCATCTTTTTTGAGCGCGGTAAAAGCATCTTCGTCTGTTAGGCTATCGCCGATATAAATTGGCCGGAAATTTTTTCCTGTTTTTTTATTGAAATGTTCTTCGGCCCAAAGCACACTATCGCCTTTATCCCAATCAATTTCCGGTCGTAATTCAAAAGTTTTTAAATTGTGGTCCAGACGGAGCTTGTTATTTTTCAAAATCGGCTTTAATATTTTCTTTATTTCGCGTTTGAATTTAGAAACCAAGTTCGGATTCATTATCCGATAGTGAATTGCCAACATAAAAGACTTATCCTCAAAAATCATTCCGGGATAACAACTAATCAACGACTTAATTTTTTGTTTGGCTGAATTTATAGTTTTAATTGTTTCTTTTGGAATTGGTTTAATATGGTATTTTTCATCTTCCTCCCATTCAAGACCATGGCTTGCAATATATGAAAGACCTTTTATATTCATCTTTTTCTTAATATCAGAAAGCTCTCGGCCGGTAATAATGGCGACTGGAAAACGCTTGGCGCATTCTTTTAAAAGGGCTGTATTTTCGTCTGAAATAAATGCTTCATCCGGTGTCGGGGCGATGGCTGAAAGCACACCGTCAAAATCTAGAAGCAAGACAGCTCCGCCCTTTTTCTCTATTAGTTTTTTTATTTTTTGAATATCATCAAAAAGATTTTTCATTTAGATTGTGTCTAGCCAAGGTTCGCAACCGCTTTTATGAATTCGGCGGCCCAACGGTAGACATTGTAATCTTTTACCCTTCCACGCAAAGTTTTCATCCGCATATGCTGTTCAGAAGGGGGCATTTGGAGAGCGCGTTTAATGGCTTCTCCAATTTCGGCAACATTATATGGATTAAATAATATCGCTTCCTTTAGACTCTTGGCCGCTCCCGTAAGTTCGCTTAATATGAGTACTCCTTGCTCATCATTTCGCGCTGCAATAAATTCTTTAGAAACTAAATTCATGCCATCGTGTAGGGAAGTGACGAGACAAAAATGCGCTTCGCGATATAGAGGAGTAAGTTCTGCGTGGGAATGGTGCTTTTTCTCGAAGACAATTGGTTTCCAATCTGCCACTTCAAATTTTTTGTTTATACGGTCGGCCTCAAGCTTCAGACTTTCAGCATAGTCTCTATATTTTTGCGCGCCTTCTCGGCTTGGAGCTGCAATTTGTAAAAAAGAAAATTGTTCTTTATATTCTGGGTAGGTATCAAGAAAATATTCAATGCCCCTAAACCTCTCGAGGATACCTTTGGTGTAATCAAGTCGGTCGACACCCAGTCCTAAGAATTTTGTTTTAATATCGAATGACCTAAATGTTTTGATATTTTTATTATCCTCTTGGGGAGAAACATCGTTTGTCAGCGAAACTGATATGGGGAAAGGACGAATTATGGTAGTATGGCCGTTATGGGTTACGGAAAAACGTTCAAAATCTATTATTGATTCTATCTCTTGACCGACTGTTTCGAGAAAATTATTGCAATGCTGTTGAATATGGAAACCAATAACATCTGCTCCCAACATTCCTTTAATAATTTCATTTCGCCAAGGACAAATACTAAATTGTTCGGGCGAGGGCCAGGGATGATGCCAAAAAAGTCCAACTTGCGCATCCGGACGGCTTTTTTTTATTATACTTGGCAATAACGAAAAATGAAGGTCTTGGACCAGTATGATTGGTTGGGGCACATTTTTTATTTCTTCGAACAAACTTTCCGCGAATTTTCCGTTGACCTGTCGATATGTCATCCAGTCTTCTTTTCGAAATATTGGGCGAGTATGAGACATTAAACATAAAGGAAAAAGAGCTTCATTTGAAAATCCGACATAATATCCTTGCACTTCTTCGGGAGTTAGCCAGATGCGTTTTAAAGTATATTTTGGTTCCTCGGGCGGGACTTTAATTTTTCCATTTTTGTCAGATGTTTCTCTATCAGCATCTCCGCTTCCATGGGCAATCCATAAGCCTCCACACGCTTCCATTACCGATTCAACCGCCGTAACCATGCCATGGGCCGGCACTAAATACTTGATCTCGTTTTTGATTTTATTATGAATATACGGTTCACGATTAGACACCACAAATATTTTTCTATCTTTTAAGTATGCCTTAATAAATTCTTTTAGACGCTCTGCTGTCCACGGGGTGTCTAGTTTTTCCAGTCTCATCCGAGCTTCTTCGCTCGCGGATGAACGCGCCTGCAACAAATTGTTAGCCAGATGGGTAATTTCTGTCGCCAGGGGTTTAAAAAAAGAATATTTGTCTGTGTCTTTTAAAGTTTCATTTTCTCCGCCCATTCTAATTTTTTTTATAGAATCAACTAAACGAACAACTTGGCGAAAAACAAAAAATCGGAGAATAATAAAAATCGTAATGGAGAATATTATTATTTGGATGCCTAATCGCAATAAATTTCCTCTCCAAATTTGAGCAATGCTTGTATTTATATATCCCGCATTTTGCACAATTATAAGCGTACCGATGATACTACCTGCATCATTATGGAGCGGATCAACAAACACGTGTCTTAATTCACCATCCGCATCGATAAAATTAGTTTTTGATTTATTGCTATCCATGGCATCCGAAACAGATTTTGTATTATCGATTATTGTTTTTGGTAATCCTGAAGAAGTGGCCAAGAGTGTTCCTTTATTGTCATATAGAACAATTCCTGCCAACTTTTCACGGTTAGCAAACCGGTCTACAATTTTTTTAAGAGATGTTTGAAGGGAAGCTTGTGAAGAATTCACATATGAAGGCTCAACCGATTCTTTTAAGCTGTCAGAGAGCAGTGTCGCTCGTTGCTCCAAATTGGTCGTTAGCGTCGCCCGTTCTTCATTAACCTGTTTAAGGTTGAAGAAAAATGCGACTAAGGTCACAGCTACAACAACACTGCCAATAATGGCAAAGATATATCTCATATCGTTATTTTAATACAAATTCACCTATAAATCAAGCATTATTTATTATTTATTTAATGGTTTAAATAATTCCTTTATTTCTTCCATTTTCTTTGGATCGAGTTTTGCTTCAAAGAATTTTATAACAACCTCTTTTTCATAAAAGTTTTTATGTCCATTTGTCGCTTTATCAATCAATTTATCTAAGGTAACAGGAAGTAGTTTTATTTTTTCTCCCGCATCCAGATGCAAGCCAGCTACTTTTTTTAAGCCTTTAGCAATAAAAGTATATACCACCCAATCAATCTTACTTGTAGGGTGTTGGGCATCCCATAAAATAAATTCTTCAGCTTCGTATCCGCTTTCTTCTAACAATTCTCTTTTCGCCGCCATGAGGATGTCTTCCCCCTTATCTACTCTGCCACCAGTCGTGCCGATAAATGGTTTCTTGCCCGGCTGTTCTTGTTCTGTCAAAATAATTTTTCCATCAGGCAATACGGGAAAAATAACGACAGTGTCTGGACGTTTTAGTTTCTCAAAGGTTGTTTTTGTTCCGTCAAACATCTCTTGTTCCCATTGATAAACATCAAAAAGCGCGCCCTCAAAAACTTTCTTGGCGTTATCCGGAATTGGTTGTTTTGATGCAGGACGTTGGATATCCATAAATTAATTATACTAAACTTACAGACTGTGTAGTGTACAACCTATTGAGGAGCCTGAGGCTCTCCGAAGACAACGAAGGGCTGGCTGTGTCTCCTGAATAAAATCCGAACTTTTTTCCGTAAAAATCCTGTTTTCTAATCGACTAATTTGGTTTAGCGACCGCCGTAGGTTTCTTACCTTTAAAAAGTAGCCACAACGCGCCTGTTAAAATTACAAATTCGGACCAAAAATCCCATTGAAACCAGTATTGGCTAATCAGTTCCATTCTAGTAAATCTGGAATAATACCCTCCTGTCGAGTCTATACCAGAGATTAAAAATGAAAAATGTCCAAGCATCAAAAACGCCGTAAATATTACCGCGCCGATCAGTATCATTTTATAGCTCCTTGATGTTTTCGGGGTTGACTTTGTCGAAAACAAGATTCCAAATAACAAAGCTAAAACTGTTGTATCTGTAAAATGAACATTAAGAAAATCCCATAGAAGTTGTGGCCAAACGCTAATATTGCCGGTTCCGAGGGGAAATTCGAAACTCTTCATTTCAAAGACAGAATATCCGTCTTTATACGGCATCCAGATCTCCTGAACAACAATCATTGTCAGTATAATCAGAAAAAGGAAACCTCCCGCCAGAATCCATTTCCAATTCGTGTCTCTTTTAAGATTCAAGCTTGGCCTGAATATCTCATATGCTAAACCAATAAGAATGACAAGAAAGCCAATCCATGGGGGACTGTAAACTACTCCCGGAGCATCTCCCACGTTTATTTTCGTCCAGGTGGGCATCCAAAGTAACAAAAACAAAACTATCACAAAAAAAATAAATGCAAAAATGCGATTTGAGACATTGCTCATATTTTTAATTATACCATAAAATCTCTTTGCCTCGCTTTTGCCCGTCCCGAGCGAGGCGGAAAACCAAAACTTTACAAACTGGCTGGCACTGTGGCGCGATGTTGGAACTTCTCTACTGCACTCCAAGTGAAATTAGTGGTCTTTTCCAATAATGTAATACAATTAAACCAATAACAACAAATACTGTCATAGTGCCTACAGCAACACGGTAAGCAAGAGGTTGAGTACCCATAGCCCAAATTATTCCTCCCCAAGTAAGTGGTCCCACAAAAGTTGCAAAACGTTCAGCTATTGTATAAAAAGAAAATCCATATCTCATATCTTGCTTTGGTAAAACGGCAGTCAAATATGCGCGAGTAACTGTCCACGCAGAACCTATGAGTAACCCCATGATAGGGCTTAATATTACTGCTACTAAAAAGTTTGGTGCTAGTGCCAATACAGGAAGAGCAATAACCCAGCCGAGCATAATATATTTTAAAGTTTTTAACGCACCTATTTTGTCTCCTAACCAACCAGCGATAACACTACCGATGGCGGATGTTACTAAAATAGCCAGAAGTAGAATAGACTTAGCAGTATCTGGAGAGTGAAAAACTCTTTCTAAATAAATTGAATAGTTATTACTAACAGTCAACAGAGCATCATTGAAAAAGAAAAATGCTACTAACATGGGGGTCGCGGCTGATACCGCAAAGAATGCGATCATTTTTTTAATTGAAGTTTTAGTTTCATTTTGAATTAAGGAAGTATTAACTCCGTTAACATGCTTTTTTGATTCCTTAAAAAATATCATCATAGGGAGCGCAAGAATAAAGAAAGCTGGCACAGATATTAATAAAGGGGTAATGCGAGAATCAGCAAATGGAAGTGTAATTAAAATACCCACCACAAAACCCAAAGAACTTGAAAAATTACCAATGCCCGACACCCGAGATTTATGGGCATCGTCTGCTATTTCATCAAGCATTGGATTATAAAACACAAAAGACAATTGATAGAAATATTGACCAATCAAAAAGAAAAGTGCAATCAACCAGATATTACTATTCATGCTGGCTAAAATTGCAACTAAACCATAAAAGAAAAAAGTACATACTGTGGAAATATTTAACCAAAACTTTCCACCACCATGCAAATCAGTGCGGGCTGCTAAAATTGGGGCTGTGAATAAAAGAATAATCGTTGTTATTGCAAAAATGGCATTATATGAAAAATCTGATAGCCCAGCATCAACTACAATCCATTGGGCAAAATATAAAATAAAGTTGATATAGACAATTGAGTTAGCGAAATCATATAAAGACCATAGAGAGAGTTGTTTTTTGTTCATATCTTTATTATATCAAATTTCTAAAAAAGCGGTTCCTTTGGAACGGGTGGTGGACCCATAAAAATATAAGGGGCAAACTTGTGTCGCTTAGCCGTAACTTTTTGAAATTGTTTACTTTCCGTTCTTTTATATACTTCATGTATTTGTCTTGATTGTAAATTAGAGAAAATATAATTATTTGAAAGTTTTATCGTATTCTGGTTGAAATCCTCGACTCGTTTACGATTCAACTTTATTTTTTGATTTTTGTGAGGTACATCTCTTAGTAGAAGAGCTAATCTGGGACTTAAGGGTATAAATAAGGTGCCATTTCCATATCCGGCATTTAAGGCAGGAGGGACAAAGACTGGGCGATAAATTGAAATTGGATTGTCTGAAGTAATAAATACTCTATCAGTATCACTGACCAATAAATGCCAGTGTTTTCGTGAGTAATACCACTGTGCAAGGTCAGTAGCAACTTCAATCCCTTTAGCAATAAAATGCCCCTTATTTCCAAAAGTTATAGAGTATTTTTTCTCAACCATGAACTCTTGTTGTTCTTTTAGTTGTTTATCGTTTAAAAAAATTCCTGCTTTTTCGAAGCTTTCTTTAGAGTAGGGAAGATTTCAGAATATTTCAAAGCAACAGGTCGGCGTATTTTTGTGTAATGCGCACCCCATTTTGAATTGTTGTGTTGTTCTAATCTTTTTTCAAGATTGTTTGTGCATCCAACGTAGAGGCTTTTGTCGGCACATTCTAGGATATAAGTAAAATACATAAATAAATTTTTCAACTATCCCTCACATTCGTTCGGGACCTTCGTCTCAAATATTTCGGGCCGAAGGCCCTGAGGAGCCTTAAGGCAACGAAGGGCTGGGAGACTTGGAATCGAACCAAGATAACGTCCTCCAGAGGGACGTGTCCTACCGTTAGACGATCTCCCAAAATTTGAACTTTATCTAATATACCCCAAATTGAGGTGATTTTACAACTAATTTTTTTTATCTGCTATACTATCTAATAATGAAAAGAAACTTTTCTTTGCTTTTTTTAGTTTTATTTCTTTTCGTGTCTATTTCATTTTTTATACTGCCATTGTTTTTCGGAAATGTTTCCTATAAAAAAGATGATCAAAATACAAAGGTGGGAGCGCAGGGGAAGAAGGAAAATAAAAAAGAACTTATTATTCCTGTCTTTCCGCCACTTGATATTGCGGCTTACAACAAAAAATTAAACGAGATAGCTAATAATCCGCCTGATCCTGTTATTTTTGATACAGTGAAGACTATTGAAAAAGATAAAAATGGCAAGTCGATTACAAAAATTACCAAAGTTCCTGTTTCACCCCAGCCAATTAAATCTCATCTTTGGCCGGTCAAAACCGTTTATCCCAAGGCTGGCGCAATCTTGCCATTCAAGCGTGTTGTCGCTTATTACGGAAATTTATATTCAACCAAAATGGGAGTTTTAGGACAATATCCAGAAAACGAAATGTTGGGAAAATTAGATACGGAAGTGAAAAAATGGCAAGAGGCCGACCCGAGTACGCCGGTTGTTCCAGCGCTCCACTATATTGCAGTGGTGGCTCAGAGTAGCCCGGGTGGGGATGGCAAATACAGAACACGGATGCCGAATTCCGAGATTGATAAAATATTAGCTATCGCGGCGAAAATAAATGCCATCGTTTTTCTTGATATTCAAGTTGGTTTTTCAAATTTACAGAGTGAAGCGCCTAAATTTGAAAAATATTTTAAATTACCAAATGTGCATTTGGGCATTGACCCTGAATTTTCTATGAAGAGCGATATTCGGCCGGGAAAAATCGTCGGTACCTTGGATGCGGCCGATATAAATTTTGCGGCCGATTACTTGGCTAAAATTGTAAAAGAAAATAATCTTCCCCCGAAAATTCTAGTGGTGCATCGTTATACGCAAAAAATGGTGACGAATTATAAAGAAATTAAACCGTTGCCGGAGGTGCAGATTGTGATAGATATGGACGGTTGGGGCGGAATGGCAAAAAAAATCAGCACCTACACACACTTTATTTATCCAGAACCTGTTCAATTTACCGGTTTTAAATTATTTTATAAAAATGATATTTTTACTCCGGGGACTAGTCTAATGACACCGGAAGAACTTTTGAAATTAAATCCCCAACCTATTTATATACAATACCAGTAGGAAATTTTTGTGTTATACTGTTTAAAATGGATCCGCAAAAAGAAGAAAAGGCCTGGCGCGAAGTGAAATACAGTGAAAAATTTTTGAACGCATTTAGAGGTTTGTATGTTGTTTCAAAGACAACGAGACATTTGTTTATACACATAATATCCGCTATGGTTGTGATAGTTTTTGGATTTTATTTTCGTGTTTCCAGTTTGGAATGGATTGCGCTTGTTTTTGCAATCGGTTTTGTTTTTGTGATCGAAACGCTAAATACGGCTATTGAGATAGACATAGATTTAACTTCTCCTGAATATCATCCTTATGCTCGGGATACCAAAGACGTGGCAGCGGCGGCAGTCTTGTTGTCTGTGTTTGTCGCAATAATTATCGGACTAATTATTTTTTTGCCAAGGATTTTTAATATGATATAATGTGGGTTATGAATAACAACAAAAATATAAAAATTTTCTTTTCTGTAATCGGTCTTTTGATACTAGGAACAGTGGCTACTTTTTTAACGCAGTCTTCCAGTGTTACGCCAGCCGGACCTGGCAAATATGACGCTTTGGCGCAATGTTTAAAGGACAAAGGCGCAGTTTTTTATGGCACTTTCTGGTGCAAATACTGCCAAGCACAGAAAAAGATGTTTAGCTCTTCTCAAAAATTGCTTCCGTATGTCGAATGTTCTACCGCCAATGGGCAGGGTCAGGTTCAAGCCTGCATAGATAAGAAAATTACTGGTTATCCGACTTGGGAGTTTGCTGATGGATCGCGTTTGAAGGGAGAAATTCCTCTGGCGCAATTAGCCGAGAAAACTTCTTGCGAACTCCCTAAATAATTTATGTCTAATTCCGTGCATTATTTAAACGTCTTTCTTGGATTAGGAGCGATTGTTCTGCAGATTCTTTCAGTTCTAGCGCTTGTTTTTCTTTTTTTTGGTTCTAAAAAAAATCAATTTCTGGATTATATTAATAAACATTTTTTAATATTGAGTTTTTTGATTTCTTTATTCGCTTCAGTTTTCCCCTTGGTTTATTCTGAAATTATCCATTTTCTGCCGTGTCATCTATGTTGGTGGCAAAGAGTTTTTATGTTTCCAACTTTATTTCTTTTTGGCACAGCTCTTTGGGACAAAGATAGAAAAGTCATCCGATATGCTGTTTCCTTGCTTTCTATCGGTTTTTTGATTTCCGTCTATCAAAATTTTTTCTATTATTTTGGAGAAAATTCAAGCTTGCCATGCGATGTGTCGGGGGTGTCTTGTTATCAATATTTAGTTTCTGAATTCGGTGGATATATTTCTATTCCAATGCTGGCGCTCACCGCCTTTTTTGCTCTTTTGACTCTTCTAGCGGTAGCTCATTTTTATCCAAAGAACAAAGCGCAATAGGTTTGCTGAAATCGCTTTATTTTGATATAGTTTTTTTAGTGAAATTTTTCCATAAAGAGCGTGTAGTTCAGTGGTAGAACGCTGTCCTGATAAGACAGAGGCCGATGGTTCGATCCCATCCACGCTCACAGAGTGCGGGGCGCTGTGTGAGGGGCAGATTTAATAAATATAATGAATATAGAAATTTTAGATCATAAAATCAATCTACTAGAAGTCAAAAAATTGGCTGGTTTTTGGTATGAAACAATGATCAAAGGCACAGTTGATGTTGAGCTTGGGCGAGTTGCATTAGGAGGAGATTACCACATTGAGTCTTCTGAAATACTAACTAACTCTGGTTCAAAATTTAAAGATGTTTGGGGATTTAATATTCGTTTTGAAGAAAACAAAGATGGAGTTTTGGAATTTGATTCTATGGTGAATATTAAACCAAATTTTGACAATCGTTCTCGGGGAATAAATGACCAGAAAGTAGTGAAAAAAGCCACCGACATTATTCATAGATTTATTGATTTAAAATAATCAATGGAAAAGAATTCACTTTTTTTTATGGCAAATCTTTATCCTGAAATTGGCAGACTTTTTTCCTTTTTCGATTCAGGCAAAATTGAGGCCGCCCATAACGCGCAAATACGCTCTCTCAGTATTATTGATAAAATTTTATCTTTTAAAGATATAAAACCCGCCGGGCGGGAAGAGTGGAGCGTGATCAAAAATTTTGTTCTTGGTTATGATAAACTAGATCCATACGAGAGAGATATTTTAGAAAAATACGCTGAACCTTTTTCTTCTAAATTTATGAAAGGGAAGTAGAATGTATGGTTATATCTCAAAGATTTAGTAAGGTAAATTTGCATCCCGTATATTTTTATCTTATACTGGAATAAAGTCAAGATGGCTTTGTTTTTATGAATGAAGATAAAAAAAAATTAGATTGGAAGCCGGCGTTTCAAATTTTTGGTCGGGTTTCGACTTGGGTTATCGCGCCAATAATACTGGCGCTTATAATTGGCAAGGCCTTGGATACGCGTTATGGCACAGACCCTTGGATATTTTTAGGACTCACGGGTATCGCTTTTTTGTTTTCAATATTTGGCATTGTGCGTACAGTTAAAAATTACATTAAAAATTTATGAATACCTTACCCTCGATTAGTCACGAAACGACGCTTTTTGCTGAACCCATTTTCTATTATAAAAATTTCACTTTTACCAACGCTCTGCTTTCGAGTTGGCTGGCTGTTTTGCTGATTATCATTCTAGCCGTGATTTTAAGGAAAAAATTGCGCGAAGTTCCGAAAGGTTTGCAAAATATTTTTGAAATTATTGTTGAAGGCGCGCTTGATCTGTGCGATCAGGTGACGAGTAGCCGAACTTTGTCTCTGAAAGTTTTCCCGATTGCCATTTCGGTTTTCTTTTTTGTCTTGATTAATAACTGGTTTGGACTTCTGCCCCTTGGCGGTTTAGGTCTTTTAGAAAAAAGCAAGGAGGGTCTGGCCTTTGTTCCATTTCTTCGTGGCGGCACGGCTGATGTGAATACCACGATTGCGCTCGCCATCCTGGCGGTTTTGGGCGCAAACTTATTTGGCATTTTTTCAATCGGTCTGTGGAAAATTTTTAATAAATATGTTAATCTGAAAGCGCTGGGGCAAATATTTACCAAAATAAAAAATGATAAAACGGTGATTATTGTGGCTCCCCTCACGTTCTTTGTCGGGTTGCTTGAGCTGGTCGGCGAATTTGCCAAAGTCGCGTCGTTGTCGTTTCGACTTTTCGGAAATGTTTTTGCCGGGGAAGTTCTTTTGGTATCTATGGCGACTATTATTGCTTATATTCTACCAATTCCGTTTATATTTTTGGAGATACTGGTGGGAGTGATTCAAGCGCTAATATTTTCAATGCTCTTGGTTGTCTATTTCACAATTTCCGCTACCGATCATAATGAACACGAGAAGCGCGAAGAACAAATGTCTGTATCCGTTTAAAAGATTATAAATTATTAGTCGAAATTATTATTAAATAAGTAAAAATTATATGGAAGAATTAAGCACTTTGGCAAAAGGTTTAGCTATCGGTTTGGGCGCGATTGGTCCGGGTATTGGCATCGGATTGATTGGGGCGAAAGCGATGGAAGCGATTGGCCGCAATCCAGAAGCGACCAATAAAATTCTAGTGCCAATGCTTCTGGCTTGCGCATTTGCTGAAGCAATCGCGATTTACGCGTTAGTTATCGCATTTTCAATTAAATAAATTGTTTTCAATTATAAAAAATTAAAACTATTTATTTAACGAACATCATGGATTCAATTATTTCCACATTTCATATAGACTGGAAGATTATCATTGCGCAAGCGATAAATTTTATTATTGTTTTTATTGTCTTATATATTTTTGCTTTGAAACCTCTAAATAAATTGATGACGGAGCGCGCAGAAAAAATATCAAAAGGTCTAGACGATGCCAAGAAATCTAACGAATTACTGCAAAAAGCCACCGAAGAATACCAAGGAAATACGGTAAAACTCAGAAAAATTTCAATAGATGCTCAGAAAGAACTTAAAAAAGACTTGGAAAAATTAAGAATGGAAAATCTTGAGAGGATAAAAATAGATACTGCAGAATGGACAAAGAACAAAATTAAGCAAATGGAAATTGATAAGAAGACTTTGGTTGAATCAGTTAAAGGCGAGCTTGCGTCTCTTGCCATACTGGCAGCTCGAAAAATTATGGACGATAAGAATAAGGAAAATCAAGTAAAAATATGACCAAAATTTCCCCAAAAAATATTGCCGAGGCGATATATCAAGCTACAGTTGGCAAGTCTGGTAATGATCTTACGCTTGTGCTGAAACGTGGAGCCAAAATGCTCAAAGATAAAAGATTACTTCCTAAATCTGAGGATGTTTTGAGCTTTCTTCAAAATATCCTTGATGAAAAGAGTGGCACAGTGAGGATGAAAGTTGTCACAGCCAAAGAGATAAGCAGTGGAGATAAAAAGAAATTAGAAAATGAAATCAAAGAAAAGTATAAAGCGGAAAAAGTGCTAAGTGAATTTTTTGAAAAAAGGAATTTATTGGGAGGGATGCGAATTGAAATCGGAGATGAAGTTCTAGACACCACATACAAAAGCAAGCTCTCGCAATTAGAAAAATTTTTAATACAAGGAAAATAATATATGTTAAATCACATAGTAGAAAGTTTAAGAAAAGAAATAGAATCCTTCAAAGCTGAAGCCCTAGTCGAGAAAGTGGGTCAAGTGCTGGAAGTTTTTGATGGAATCGCGAAAGTTTCCGGTCTTTCGGACCTAAAATCGTCTGAAATGGTGACTTTTCCAAATGGAGAAACGGGAGTTGCGCTTAACTTGGAAGAAGACGCGGTGGGAATTATTATTCTGGGCGACTTTTCTAAAATTAAGGAAGGCGATGAAGTAAAAGCGACTGGCAGAATTTTGGAAATAGCGGTGTCTGACAATATTCTGGGCCGGGTAGTAAATGCCATGGGCGCTCCAATTGACGGAAAGGGGACGATCAAAACAAATAAAAAATATCCGATTGAAAAAGTAGCTCCAGGCGTGATTACCAGGCAGAGCGTGGAAGAGCCGGTGGCGACAGGTATTAAGGCGATTGATGCCATTATTCCTATTGGTCGCGGTCAACGAGAACTCATTATTGGTGATAGGCAAACAGGGAAAACGGCTATCGCCATTGATGCCATTTTAAACCAGAAAGGTCAAAAGATGGTTTGTGTTTATGTTTCGATTGGTCAAAAAGATTCTAAACTTCGTAAATTAGGAGCGCGCTTAGAAGCTGGCGGAGCAATGGATTATACAGTTATTGTTTCGGCGGGAGCATCTGAAGCGGCCGCGATGTCTTATATTGCTCCTTACGCGGGAGTTTCTATTGCCGAATATTTTATGGATCAGGGCAAAGATGTGTTAATTATTTATGATGATCTTTCCAAACACGCTGTTGCTTATCGTGAAATTTCATTACTCTTGCGTCGTCCGCCAGGTCGGGAAGCGTATCCGGGAGATGTTTTTTATTTGCACTCTCGTCTTTTAGAGCGGGCTTGTCGAAGAAATTCCAAGTATGGGGGCGGTTCTATTACCGCGCTTCCCATTATCGAAACCCAAGCGGGAGATATTTCGGCTTACATTCCAACCAACGTTATTTCTATTACGGATGGACAGATTTTTTTAGAAACGGATCTTTTTTATAAAGGAATTAGACCGGCGGTGAATGTCGGGTCTTCCGTGTCTCGAGTGGGTTCCAGCGCTCAGATAAAAGCGATGAAAAAAGTTGCAGGCACATTAAAGCTCGATCTGGCGCAGTTTCGAGAGCTGGAAGCGTTTTCTCAATTTGGCTCCGATCTGGATGATTCCACCAAGCGTCAACTTGAACGTGGCAAGAGGGCGGTGGAAGTGTTGAAACAACTTCAATATGCGCCCGTGAAGACCGAACATCAAGTGGGGACTTTGTACGCTCTCACTAAAGGCTTTCTAGATGATGTTCCAGTGGAAAAAATAAAAGAATTTGAAGCTGGACTTATTGAATATAGCGAACGTAACGCGAAAGTTTTTTATAAAGAAATTATAGAAAATAAAATGTGGACGGATAAAGGCGAAGAGCAGTTTAAAAAAGCGATTACTGATTTTAAAATGTCTTTCCAAAAGTAAAATAAAAATGATTTATGGCCGGCACAAAGGAAATTAAAAGAAGAATAAAGAGTGTGAAAAACACGAAGAAAATCACCAAAGCGATGGAGCTAGTGGCGGCTTCCAAGATGAAACGCGCTGTCTCTTCCACGCTGGCCTCGCGTTTATATGCCGAATATTCTTGGGAAATTTTGACCTCAATCGCCAAAAGTGTGGAAGAATTAAATCATCCGCTTTTTACCGAAAAAGAAAAAAGGGGAAATAAAAAGGAAAATATTTTGCTTATTTTGATTACCTCCAATAGAGGTCTTTGTGGAGCTTATAATGCGCAAGTCGTCAAGAAAACTATTTTATTGTTAAAAAATAAAAACTTGAATATAAATACGATCACCATCGGCCGAAAAGGGGATATCGCAATGCGTAGATTGGGTGTGAATGTAGTTGCTTCTTTTTCCGATTTAAGTGATAATATTTCTTTATCGGAGATTGTCCCTATTTCTAAATTTGCCCTAAATGAGTACAGCGCGCTCCGTTATGATAAAGTTCTAGTTGCCTACACTGATTTTATTTCCGCTCTTACCCAACGAGCAAATATTAAACAAATCTTACCAATTAGTCGGACGAATTTAAAAAATTTAATTGAAAATTTGGTAGTCGGAGTACCAAGTGGTACTCCGACTACCAAGTCACCGAAAGAACAAAAAATAAATTATTTATTTGAAGGAGATAAAGTAAAATTGATTAGCCTACTGGCCGAAAAGTTAACCCGAATGCAGGTATATCAAATGCTTTTAGAATCGAATGCTTCCGAACAGTCTTCCCGAATGGTGGCGATGAAAAACGCCTCAGATGCTTCGGGAGAGATGATTGATGATTTAACTTTGGTTTTCAATAAAGCCAGGCAGAGCAATATTACCAAAGAAATATCGGAAATAAGCGCGGGAATGGCAAGTGTGAGCTAAAAGTTTTAAGCGTCAGAGAAAAATTGAAAGTTATAAAATAATTATAAAAACAAATTATGAAAACAACAGGCACAATCAAAAAAATTATCGGACCGGTCGTGGATGTAAACTTCGGTGAAAACTTGCCGGACATTTATACCGCTCTAGAAGTTATGAATCCATCGCCAAGTCCTTCGACCATGAGCTCAGGACCGAATGGCTCCGGACAAGTGGCAAAAAAAGTAATTCTGGAAGTTGAACAGCATTTAGGCGGTGGAGTGGTGAGAGCGATTGCCATGGATACCACGGACGGTCTTTCTCGCGGGATGGAGGTGGTAAATAGCGGAGCGCCAATCTCTGTGCCGGTGGGCAATGAAACTCTTGGAAGAATTTTTAATGTTCTTGGTGAGGCCATTGATGATCTGCCACAAGGTAGTAGTAGCGCTTTAGGCTCTTTAAAGAGCCTAAAGCGCTTGCCAATCCATCGCCAAGCTCCAAAATATGTGGCACAAGCGACGAAAGTTGAAATCTTGGAAACAGGTATCAAAGTCATCGACTTGATTTGCCCAGTACTTAAAGGTGGTAAAGTTGGATTATTCGGAGGAGCCGGTGTCGGCAAAACCGTTGTTATTCAAGAATTAATTCATAACATAGCTTCAAATCATGGAGGCTATTCGGTCTTTGCGGGTGTCGGTGAGCGTACGCGTGAAGGTAACGATCTTTATCATGAAATGAAAGAGTCTGGTGTGCTTCCCAAAGTTGCTATGGTCTTTGGACAGATGAATGAACCGCCCGGAGCGCGTCTGCGCGTGGCGCTTTCTGGTCTGACGATGGCGGAACATTTCCGTGATGCTGAAGGCAAAGATGTGCTTCTTTTTATTGATAATATTTTTCGTTTTACACAAGCTGGATCTGAAGTTTCCGCGTTGCTTGGTCGTATTCCTTCGGCGGTGGGTTATCAACCCACTTTGGGAACAGAAATGGGAATTCTCCAAGAGCGTATTACTTCTACCGATAAAGGTTCTGTCACTTCAGTGCAAGCTGTCTATGTGCCGGCGGATGACTTGACTGATCCAGCTCCAGCAACCACCTTTGCCCACTTGGATTCCACCGTGGTGCTCAATCGTTCACTTTCGGAGATTGGCATTTATCCGGCGGTTGATCCACTTGATTCTTCTTCGACGATTCTTGACTCGAATATTGTTGGTCTAGAACATTATAATGTTTCTCGCGAAGTCCAGCGCGTGCTTCAGCGTTATAAAGATTTGCAAGATATTATTGCCATTTTGGGTATGGAAGAATTATCTGAAGCCGATCGTGAACTTGTCTCTCGCGCTCGCAAGATTCAGAAATTTTTATCACAGCCATTTTTCGTGGCCGAACAATTCACTGGCCTAAAAGGGCAATATGTGCCACTAGCTGAAACTGTCCGTTCATTTAAAGAAATTTTAGAAGGAAAACACGACAGTAAATCGGAGAATGATTTTTATATGCGCGGGGCGATGTAGCGTCGAAATTCTAATAAACGTAATGAGCACAAGACAGCTAAAACTAAAAATTATTACCCCCGAAAAACTAATTTTAGAAGAAATGGTGGATCAAGTTAGTTTGCCAACCACGGAGGGTGAAATAACTATTTTACCGGAACATATTCCGCTCATTTCCGGTCTTGCCTCAGGAGATATCGTTGCCGTAATAAATGGTGAACATATACCCATGGCGGTAGTAAGTGGATTTGTAGAAGTGAAGAAAAATGAAGAAGGAGTGACAGAAGTAGCTCTTCTGGCTGATTTTGCGGAGCACGTGTCGGAGCTTTCTGATGAAAAGATAGAAAAAGCAAAAACTCGCGCGGAGGAATTAAAGAAATTTAGAAGGAACAAAGAACATGTTGACTTCGAACATTTTGAAGCTGAACTTGAACGGTCGCTCACTCGAGTAAAGATAGCTGACAAGTGGAGAAATCGAAAGTATAGAAAATAAGAATATCAAGGAGTATCCTTGATATTGATTAACAAATGTCTAAATTTTACGTTGTCGCGACGCCAATTGGAAATATGGGGGATATCACATTTAGAGCGATTGAAACGCTTAAAAATGTGGACTTGATATTGTGTGAAGATACTCGGCAGACTAAGAAAATTTTAGAGAAATATAATATCAACAAGCCGACAATGAGTTATCCCTCCGACGATGTCTGGCGGGCGAAGCATGCTCAGAGCAAACTTGCCAAAGTGGATAAGATTTTTGAGTTGCTGGAGGAGGGCAAAAATTTAGCGTTAGTGTCAGACGCTGGCACACCCGCAATATCGGATCCAGGCGCGATGCTCGTTTCCAAAATAAAAGAAAGATTTAATAAAGGAGATGCAGGCGACATAGATGTCGTTCCGATACCCGGAGCTTCAGCTCTGGTGGCCGCATTATCGGCCTCCGGTTTACCGACTTCTGAATTTACTTTTCTTGGTTTTTTACCCCACAAAAAGGGAAGAGAAACTTTATTTAAAGAAATTGCTGGCGCAAAAAGAACAATGGTATTTTACGAATCCCCGCATAGAATTTTAAAAACTCTTCAGTCGCTGGCCAAATTTTGCCCAAATAAAAAAGTCTGTATTGCTCGTGAATTGACAAAAATTTATGAAGAATTTAAAATTGGAAGTCCGGCTGAAATTTTAGAGTATTTTAATAAAAATAGAGATAAGCAAAGAGGGGAGTTTACGGTTATTGTTGCTTAGTTTACCTAAAATATTAAAGGGGCGACTCACGGCGCGAGTCGCCCCTTGTGTGTGTCCTTCTCTCGGGACACGATCGCTTATAGGGTGATGCGGGTGGGGGAAGGCGGGGAAGACTCGCCTATCACAAATGGAAACCCTTTGAGCTGAGGAGGTTCCAGGGGTATTTCCACAAATAATCTTCCTTCCCCATACCTCTGCATGGCCTTTCGCTGGGTCAAAATCACGTTTAGGGGCCCATGGAATTTAATTGGTAGTTTTTTCTCAACTAGATACAAGTATGTCGTCATAATATGTGGTGTGTGCTTTCCGGAAAAAATATAAACTATATTGGAAATTTTTGCAAGACGTTATTTTAATTTATGTTTCAAACAAGTAATAATAGACCAGTCGAATTTTCCTTTTTCCGCTAGATACTTCATTTTATCCAACGCCCAAATGCAGTCGTCTAAGACTTTATTACACGCTTGATAGAGCATTTTTGCTTCCTTGGCTAATTTATTGTAAGCGTATCTGTCTCTATAGAATTCTTTTGGCATTTTTTCCCAACCATTCATCCGGTAATAGCAATTTACAATTTCATGAACTGGATTTATCGCTTGTTTGTGTTTTTGTAAATTCGCCAAGTATCCCTTAAATGGATTTTTCAGGTCATTTTTGGTGTTATTTTCCATCCTTTTATTTTAGCATAAATATGATATATTACTTTTATGGGTATTTTTTCAAAAAAATTGGGTATAGATTTGGGCACAGCCAATACTCTAGTATTTTTACCCGGAAAAGGAATTATTTTAAATGAGCCTTCGGTGGTGGCAATTTCCGAGCAAGATAATAAGATTTTAGCCATTGGTTTTGAAGCCAAAGATATGATCGGTAAGACTCCCGACTCGATTATTACTTACTGTCCGATGAAAGACGGAGTGATTGCGGATTATCGAGTGACTGAGGCTATGCTTCGTTATTTTATAAATAAGGCGATGGGGCGGTTTAATTTTTTTAAACCCGATGTGATGATTTCAGTGCCAGCCGGCGTTACGAGCACAGAAAGGCGGGCTGTGATAGAAGCGGCTATACGCGCCGGAGCTAAGAATGCTTATGTGGTGAAAGAGCCTATCTTAGCCGCGATTGGCGCGGGAATTCCGATTTATGAATCAAAGGGCCATATGGTGGTGGATATTGGAGGAGGTACGACGGATGTGGCAGTAATATCGCTTGGTGGCATCGTATCCTCGACTTCCGTCAAATGCGCTGGAAATAAAATAGACCAAGCGATAGCTGATTACATCAAAAAGACTTTTAACTTGGCTATCGGCGATCGAACAGCTGAAGAAGTAAAAATAAAAATTGGCGCGGCGGTATTCTTAGAGGAAGAACTTGGGGTAACAATCAAAGGAAGAGATTTCATCCAAGGATTACCCAGATCTGCGCGAGTGGGGACTAACGAGATAGTTAAAGCGATAGACGGAGAATTAAAACAAATAATCAAGGCAATCAAAGATGTGTTGCAAGAAACTCCGCCGGAACTTGCTTCGGACATTATCGATCAGGGCATTATTATGACCGGAGGATCGTCTCAACTCCGAAATTTTACCGATTTGGTTTATCGCAAAACTGGTGTCAAGGCGACTTTGGCCGAAGATCCGCTTTTTTGCGTGGTGAAGGGTACGGGCATAGCGTTGGAGCACTTAGATGTGTATAAAAAGACAGTCTTAAGTAAAAAGTAATAAGCGCAAGAAATAAAATGATCCAAAATATTTCGAAGCATTTAAATAAAAATAATCTTCATCATGCGTATTTAATAGAGGGAAAACGAGAAGAAATTGTGCCGGAAATATTAGATTTTATAAAAGATTTAGGCATAGACACTAATGCCAACCCTGACTTTATTAATATATCTTTAGATTCTTTTAAAATTGAAGATGCGCGCAATTTAAAATCTTATGCAGTAGAAAAAGGCTTTTCCCTTAATAAAAAAATATTTATAATTTCTGCCAATAATTTCCTTTTAGAAGCGCAAAACTGTTTGCTTAAAATGTTTGAAGAGCCGATCAAAAATACACATTTTTTTTTAGTCGTGCCAGACGCCAATTCTCTTTTAAAAACTCTTGTTTCTAGATTTTATTTAATCTCCACCAGGCAAGGCCTTGCGGAGGAGATGAAAGATGCGGAAAGATTTATTAATATGTCTTTAAAAGATAGAATTGATTTTATAAAAGATTTATTAGTTGAACCTGAAGAAGAAGATTTGGTAGTCGGAGTACCAAGTAGTACTCCGACTACCAAATTATTAGATTCCACTCGCTCTAAAGCTCTAAAATTTTTAAATGCGTTGGAAGCTGTGCTACATCGCAAACTTGTAAAAAATTTTTCTGGCTTGACCCTTCTCGGAGTATCAAGTGGGATCCACACCATTCAAAATTCTTTACAAGTTTGCTTGCAACACTTTTTCAAAGTTCGTGAATTTCTGCGTATGCCCGGAAGTTCGACTAAGATTTTAATGGAGTCGGTGGCATTAGTAGTTCCTAATTTATGATATAATGAGAATATGCAATATAATTTTTTAAATTTCAAAACAAAACTTAAAAAGGTAGGGGATTTCTTGGCCAAAGAATACAACCAATTAAATATCGGACGAGTATCGCCGATGGTTTTAGATGGGGTAACAGTCGAAACATATGGCTCACGTGTTCCACTCAAAAATGTGGCTTCTGTTTCCATTGAAGATCCGAAAACTTTGCGGATTGCGCCTTGGGACAAAAATCAAATTAAAGACATAGAAAAGGCTATTATATCTTCAAATTTAGGATTATCTGTTGTTACCGATGATTTGGGTATTAGAGTTATTTTTCCACAGTTAACCACCGAAACGAGGCAAGCTCTCGTAAAAGTATTAAAAGAAAAATTAGAGGAACAAAGAATCACTGTGCGTCGTGAACGGGAACTTATTTGGAGAGATGTAGAGGCAAAAGAGAAAGAAGGAAAGCTCACCGAAGATGAAAAATTTCACGCGAAAGAAGAATTGCAAAAAATTATTAATGAAGTAAACAGAAATTTAGAAGCAGATTTTGAGAAAAAACAGAAAGAAGTGATGGGATAATTAAAAATAAATATGAGCGTTGTTATCTTCTTTATAATTTTACTGGTGCTAGTTTTAGTTCACGAATTTGGACATTTTTTTACCGCGAAAAATTTTGGCATTCGAGTGGATGAATTTGGTTTTGGTTTTCCGCCTAAATTATTTGGTTTTAAGAAGGGAGAGACTGAATATAGCCTTAATCTTCTACCCATCGGCGGTTTTGTTAAAATTTTTGGCGAGAATCCTGATGATGAGAACACGAATGGACCTGATGCAGAGAGAAGTTTTGTTAATAAAGCGAAGTGGAAACAAGCAATCGTTCTATTTGCTGGAGTATTGGCCAATTTTTTATTAGCGTGGATACTATTTTCTATCAGCTTTATGTCTGGACTTCCGACATCCGTCGGGAGTGAATCTGCCGGCTTAAAGTTAAGTAATGTAAACCTAACCGTTATTTCTGTCTTAGAAAAATCTCCAGCTCAAATAGCGGGACTTAAATCGGGAGATAAAATAATTTCTGTAAAAAGTTCTTTGGATGTTTTGAATAAGATTGATCCTGATACTTTAAAATCTTTCATAGTTTTGCATCCTAAAAAAGAAATTGAAATAAAATATTTACGAGGTAAAGATGAGAATATGCACCTTGCCCGAATGACCCCAACTGAAATTGGAAATTCCACCTCTAGAGAACCCATGATAGGGATATCTATGGATATGATTGGTACGGCTAGATTACCCTTTTTAAGCGCGTTTTTAGAAGGAATGAGGTTGAACTGGTTTGTCACCAAAAGCACAATTGGGGGGCTTTATACGCTTATTTCCGAAGGGATATACGGCAAGACTAATTTGCTAACATCAGTCATCGGACCTGTAGGTATGGTTGGTATTGTGGGTGATGCTTATCAGTTTGGTTTTGTCTATCTTCTTTCTTTTTCTGCGCTTATTTCTATCAATTTGGCGATTATAAATTTACTCCCATTCCCAGCGCTGGATGGTGGACGGCTTTTTTTTCTGCTAATTGAAAAAATAAAAGGTTCACGCATTAATCCGAAAGTGACCAATACTGCGAATATGATTGGTTTCAGTATTTTGGTACTTCTGATGCTTGTTGTTACTTATCATGATGTAGTTAAATTATTTTAATCTACGCTATAGCGTAGATATAAATTTGAAACAAGCTATGCCATAGATAGACCTGAAATTATTTATTGCGATAGTTGTTATAATCAAGAAATTTATTGATATGCAAAAAACAAAACTCATTCACGAAATCCGAGCGGTAAAAAGTAAAAAGGAACTTTTAAACATAATTAAAGCGCAGAAAGTAAGTGAAAAGGTGTTGCAAAATATTTTAGGGGAATTAAAAACCGATATTACTGAAATTGCAATTGCCGATCTTATTAAAAAATTGTTTATAAAATATGGCGCCCCTATTTTATCATTTTCGCCCATAGTCGCTTTTGGTAAAAATACGGCGAATATTCATCATATTCCAAGTAGAACAAAGCTTAGAAAAGGAGATATTATTATGTTTGATTTTGGATGTACAGTAAATCATTATTGTTCCGATATGACTCGTACTTATTTTTGGGGTGAACCAAATCGAAAGCAAAAAAAAATTTACACGAGCATACTGCAAGCAATGGATTTGGCTCTGAATAAAATCAAGAAAGGTGAAAGAAGAGCTTTAATTATAGATAAAACGGCGCGAAATTTTTTATTTAAAAAATTTAACGCAAAAAAGCTTGCCCGAAGCAAAATCGAAGGGTTTCCTCATGGACTTGGTCATGGGGTAGGCACGGTAATTCATGAATGGCCAAATTTCAAACCAAAAAGTGAAGACATAATTCCGGTGGGATGTGTGATGACCATAGAACCGGGATTATATTTCAAAGGTTGGGGCGGAGTACGGATAGAAGATATGGTTTTAATTACCAAAACTGGCTCTAAAAATTTAACTAATGTTTCAAAAGATCTCAAAAATGCAATATTGAAAACTAAATAATTTTTTGCAAGAAAAGTTAATTTATCCACAGTTTTCTTGACTTTTATATTTCTAACTTATATTATAAGAGTATATTAGAAATGATTTTTTGCAAAAATATATGAAAATAGCATTACTTACAGGTGGTCCATCTCTGGAACGAGGAATATCTTTAAATTCCGCGCGATCTATCCTGGATCATTTATCCAATGACAATATCGAAATTATTCCAATTTATTTTGATCAAAAAAAAAGAGCTTACAAAATTTCTCAGGCCGAGCTTTATTCAAATAACCCTTCGGATTTTGATTTCAAATTGGCGCAAAATTTTTCACCTTTAAATCAGGAATCTTTAATAAAACTTTTAAAATCAACGGATCTAGTTTTTCCCGCGATGCATGGTCCATTCGGTGAGGATGGGCAAATTCAAGCGTTTTTAAAAAAAAATAGTATTCCTTTTATTGGGTCCGGAAGTGACGCTTGCAAGATGGCTTTTGATAAATATGAGGCGAATAAAATTCTTAAAGAAAAAAATTTTTTTACTTTTCCGGCTAGTCTTTTAAAAATCTATTCAAAAGATAACGTTAAAATAATTAAAGAATTTTTTAGAAACCACAAAACAAAGCGCGCCATAGTGAAACCAGCCACTGGCGGATCAAGTATTGGAGTTTTTTCTGTCAATACGCTAATTGAGGCAATAGAAAAAGCTAATGTTATTTTTTCCAAAAGGATGGATACCCGAGTAATCTTGGAGCCATATATTCTAGGTAAGGAATTTACAGTTATAATTTTGCAAAACAAATTAGGCCTGCCGGTTGCCCTGATGCCTTCGGAAATCGAAATGTCTTATCAGGAAGGTAGAATTTTTGATTTTCGTAAAAAATATTTGCCGACTAATCAAGTAAAATATCATTGTCCAGCGAGATTTGCAGATGAAACAATTGAAAAAATACAAACTAAGGCAAAACAACTTTTTTCTCTTTTTAAAATGAGCGATTTTGCCCGTTTTGACGGTTGGTTGCTCCCCAGTGGCGAAATTTATTTTTCGGATTTTAATCCCGTATCGGGAATGGAACAAAATAGTTTTCTTTTTCAGCAAGCATCGAGATTGGGGATGAGTCATAGCGATTTATTGCGTTATATTGTTAAAAATTCATGCCAGAGACAAAAAATTAATTTTCCAGAATCTTTAGAACAAAAAAAAGGAGGAAAAAAACCAGTGTCGGTGATTTTTGGAGGCAGTACCTCAGAAAGACAAGTGTCTCTAATGACTGGAACTAATGTTTGGCTTAAATTGCGTAAATCCAGCATTTATAAACCAAAACCATATTTATTGGATTTTGAAAATAATGTTTGGGAATTGCCATATAATCTAATTTTAAACCATACCGTGGAGGAAATAATTGCCAGTGCGGAAGGCGCTTTGGCGGGACAACAAAATATTGAAAATATGGTTAAAAAAATTAAAACCGAACTTTTACTCCGAGAGGATGAAGCAACCGAACCTTTTTTTATGCCCCAGAAGATCTCCTTGGCTGATTTTATAAAAAAATCTAGATTTGTTTTCTTGGGACTACATGGAGGAGACGGAGAAAACGGCAATTTTCAGAAAATTCTAAGAGAAAACGGAATAAAATTTAATGGATCGGATGAAAAAACTTCTCGTCTTTGTATGGACAAATTCAAGACTGGAGAATTCATCAGAAATGCAAATATTGAGAAAATAAGTACTGCCTCGCAAAAAGTTTTATCATTGAAAGATGTAAAAAAAAAAGGAGTCAAAGAACTTTGGTCTTGGCTTCAATCTGCACTTCTGACTAAAACCATTATTGTAAAACCTAAAAATGATGGATGCTCGACAGGAGTGGCGCATTTATATAGAGAAGTCGATTTAAAAAATTATCTCTCATATTTAATCAAAAATAAAAATTTCATTTCAAGAGGAGTTTTGTTTAACCAAGAAAGTATCATTGAAATGCCAAATCAAGCAGTGTCAGAAATTCTTTTCGAAAAATTTATAAGAACAGATTCTGTTCGTTTCAAGAGAAACAAATTAAAATATCTAAGAAAAGACGGATGGATAGAGGTTACCATTGGAATTTTAGAAATAAATAAAAAGTTGCGCGCTTTTAACCCCAGTTTAACAATCGTCGAAGGCGAAGTGCTAACCGTCGAAGAAAAATTTCAGGGCGGAACGGGTATAAACATCACCCCTCCGCCAGAAAATATAATTAAACAAAGAATTGTTTTTAAAACTCGTAAACTGGCGGAAAAATTAGCCGAAAAAATTGGTCTCAAAGGATATGCCCGGATTGACGCTTTTATGAATGTAACAACTGGCGCGCTTATAATCATTGAAGTCAATACCTTGCCAGCCTTGACTCCTTCAACGGTGCTTTATCATCAAGCATTGGCGGAAAATCCGCAAATTTTTCCGTTAGAATTATTAGAGAAAATTATTAAAAATGCCGGTTATTAAAAACGACTACCATTTTCACTCGCATGATAAAAAAAAACTTACCCCTTTCCCATATTGAACTTTCTAAAAATAATTTGATTCACAACATCAAGCAGTTTAAAAATTTAGCTGGGAAAAACATAAAGTTTGCAGTTGCGATTAAAGGTAACGCTTATGGTCATGGACAAAATCTAGTCGCAGAAATTCTTGAACCCTATGTGAATTATTTTTTTGTAAATAGTTTAGAAGAGTTGAAATTATTACGTAAAACTAGCCAGAAAAAAGTCTTCGTTTTAGGATATGTGGAGATTTCAGATCTAGCGAAAGTAATTAAACTCGGATGCATTTTATCTATTTTTTCTGTTCAACAATTAAAAAAAACGAATAAAATAGCGCAAAAACTTAGAGTCAGGCAAGAGATACATATACCGATAGACGCCTATTTGGGGCGAGAAGGTTTTTTGCTTAGTGAATTGGCTCCTTTTTTAAAGGAAGCAAAAAAATGCGAATATCTAAAGGTTTCTGGAATTTATGCGCATTTTGCAAATATCGAAGATACATCAGACTTTTCTCACGCGCAAAAACAAATTAATGAATATCAAAAAGCTTTAGAATTAGCGAACGAATTTGGGTTAAAAAATTTACAGACACATATCTCGGCTACTTCCGGACTTTTGGCATATGAAAAAACAAAAGGAATTTATCCGCTTGTGCGGTTAGGTCTTGGGGTGTATGGTCTATGGCCTTCAGAACATTTAAGGGCGATCTATCGAAAGTCTAAATTTAAATTAAAACCAGTGCTTGCTTGGAAAACAAAAATTGCGCAATTAAAAATTTTACCAAAAGGAAATACCGTCGGTTATGGATTAACTTATAAAATAAAAAAGAAAACAAAAATCGCAATTATTCCACAAGGTTATGCTGATGGTTTCCAAAGAGGTTTGTCAAATAAAGGAGAAGTTTTGATTAGAGGCATTCGATGCAAGATTCTTGGAAGAATATCGATGAATATGTTTGTGGTTGACGCCAGCCATTTATCAAGTGTTCAGGTCGAAGATGAAGTTGTAATTTTAGGCTGTCAAGGCCAAGAAGAAATTACCGCTGAAGAAATGGCCAAAAAACTTGATACAATAAATTATGAAATAATTGCGCGCATTAGTTCGCTGTTACCCAGAGTGGTTGTTTAACTTACCTTATTTTGATATCCGTTATTTTTACTTGCGTTTCTTCCTTTTATATACTAACCTATACATATGTCACAAGATAGACTTATAAAACTTGCCTGTGGAACTTGCAAACGCGTAAATTACTGGTCTAGTAAAAATAAGAAACTCGTCACGAAAAAAATCGAGCTTAAAAAATACTGCAATTGGTGCCGAAAACAGACTAAACACAAAGAGATTAAGAAGTAGTTTTCCCTTTTATTTTTGGTTTATTTTGCTATAATCAACCTACGACAGACAGTCGTGGGTCCATAGTTTAGCGGTAGAATTTCCCTCTCCAAAAGGGAAGACCGAGGTTCGATTCCTCGTGGGCCCGCATTTTTAAATAGACTTATTTTTATAGGTTATTTTTTTTGACGCGTCAAACCATTTTATTTGTTTATCGCGCTTAAACCACGTCATCTGACGTTTGGCGTATTTTAAAGTTTCTGCTACGACTTTTTCATATGTAGGGTTGAAATATTCAAAACCAAATTCACTGAATCTTTTATTAGATATTCCAGTTTTCTTTAGTTTTTTTATTTCATTCAGCAGACCAGCTTGAAACATTTTCTTAACTCTTTTTTTTACTTTCTTTTTTAACTTATCAGAGGTTAGATATAAACCTATTTTTATAAATTCATACGGAGGTATTGTCTCCGTGATTGGGGGAACTTTGCCCAAGGCTTTGGCTATCTCAATCGCCCTGATTAATCTGACCTTATTTTGGGGGTCTATGTTATTTGTTCTTTCTAGATCTAATTTTTTTAAGGTGCTGAATAATGCGATCGCAGAAAGTAGTCCCAATTTTTTTCTTAATTTTAAATTTGGCGGAACTTCCGGAAAAATAACGCCTCTAGTTATTGCCTCAATATAAAATCCTGCGCCGCCACAAATAATTGGGGTTTTGCCACGAGCAATTATTTCTTTTATGATCTTGAAAGCCAGTTCTTTATATTGAGCGATGGTAAAATTAGTTTTCGGATTGGCCACGTCAATTAGATGATGAGAAATTCCCCGCATCTCTTTTTTTGTAATTTTACCAGTGCCAATATCCAGTTTTTTGTAAACTTGCCTGGAATCAGCGGAAATTATTTCTCCGCCGACTTTTTTAGCAATTTTTACCGCCAGGGCGCTTTTACCGGTGGCCGTTTGTCCCAGAATCACAATAACCTTAGGTTTCATATATTTACCATTAAAATGTCAAAGAGACTCTTTGACATCAATTTCCCTTAATTATTCGAATATCCGCGCCGATAGAATTAAGTCGCTCTGCAATTTCTTCATATCCGCGATTTATCATATACACATTTCGAAGAATTGACGTACCACTAGCTCCTAACATCGAAATGAGTATAACCATCGAAGGACGTAGAGCTGGCGGACAGACGACTTGAGCTGCCTTGAGTGGCGTCCCACCGTTGATATAAAGGCGATGCGGGTCAGCCAAAGTTATATCTGCTCCTAGACGGTTTAATTCAGTAAGATATATTGCGCGATTTTCGTAATACCAATCATGAATCATTGTTTGACCTTTGGCACATATCGCGATCGGTACAAAAAATGGAAGATTGTCTATGTTTATTCCTGGATAGATGTTGGCGTGTATTTTATCTTTTAAAGCTTTTAATTTACTGGGAAAAATTTCAATATCCGCAAGTTTTGTCCTACCGTTATCTGAATAATAAGTTTTTGAAATTTTGTATTTTAAATTCATTCTTTTTAATTTTTCCATCTCTAGAGACAAGAAGTCTATCGGCGAGCGAGTCACAGTTATGTGTGAATCAGTAACAACCCCAGCCGAAATAAACACCATCGATTCAATGGGATCTTCACTGTTTGAATATTCAACATTTTTATTTATCTCAGCTATTCCATAAACAGTTAGAGTGGAAGTGCCAATGCCTTCAATTTTTACGCCTAATACCTCTAAAAAGAAACAAATTTCTTGAACCATATAATTATTACTCATAAAACTTATGGTCGTCTTTCCCGGAATCAAGGCGGAAGCAAATAAAATATTCTCACAAGCTGTTTCCCCAGCCTCATACATCACTATATTCCTGGCAGGCTTAAGTTGCTTTACACTCACATCGTAGCTTTTGTTTGTTGTTTTTATTTTTACCCCAATCTCTTCTAACGCATATATATGAGCGGCAATAGTTCTTTTGCCTAAATTACATCCATAGGCATGGGGAATAGAGAAGGAAAATAGTTTATGAATAAGCGGACCTATAAGCATTACAACTGAGCGGGTTTTAATGGCTGATTCAATATTAATATTTTCTAAATTAAATTTCTCCGGGGGCGTAATTGTCAAAGTATTTTGATTAAGCCATTTTATAGTAACTCCGATGCTCTCTAAAATTTCAATTACCCGATAAACTTCTTCAATCCGCGCGATGCCATGCAAAGTCGTCACTCCACTGTTTAAGAGAGAAGCGCAAAGAAGTCCAACCGAGCCATTCTTGGAAAAATTTGTTTTAATCGTTCCACTTAGTTTCTTTTCTCCATTAATTTCAAAATCAATAGAATCATTTATGGAAACTATTTGGTGGTTCAAAACATTACTTATTTTCAAAAGCAGTTCGGTCGTGAAATTTTGTTCTCCTTTTTCCATTCGAGGAACAGAACTTTGAGAAGTATTGAGCGCTCGGGCGAACTCTTCTTGAGTCATTCCCCGATGCTCGCGCAACTCCTTGATAAAATAGCCTATTTTTTGCTGTTCGGTTTGGGTATCTTTTTGTTTCTTTTTTTTCATCTCAAACAGTATATCTCATATATGAGATAACACAAGTACCAATCTTACAGACGATGTGGATAACTTTAGTGCCCAGAGAGAGAATCGAACTCTCATGATGTTGCCATCAATAGATTTTGAGTCTATCGCGTC